>ERZ894226.3-NODE-3-length-300829-cov-15.101475_pt1 | contig 300829 bp, 275 predicted proteins | sample MGYA00380294_ERZ894226 | MGnify/ENA primary metagenome ERZ894226 (study PRJEB32331, sample SAMN06328434) | human gut metagenome | biome: human gut microbiome; feature: stool | host: Homo sapiens | collected 2014-10-29 ... | reverse complement strand
AATACTCTTCTATAAACAAAGAATCTCGTAAGCGAGATTTTCCATGTAATAAAAACATACTCCCTTCCCGGCGATAAGCTTGGCTGTTCCTTATCTGCCCGGAAGGGAGCATATCATTTTCTTTTCAAAAGCTCTCTTATTCTGTTTTCTCTTCTTACTTTCTCTTTCTTCAGATTAGTTTTTCTCTGCACTTTGTGCCAATAAAAATTCTGCAATCAGATCAATACAGCCCTGTACATCTTTCAGATCTGCAACTTCCGCCGGCGTATGCATATACCGCAGCGGAATCGATACCAGCACCATCGGAACCCCCTGATTTGAGAAATGAATCTTATCCCCATCCGTATAACTCAAACGACTTGCTGCCTCGATCTGCACTTCAATTCCAGCTTTTTCCGCGCAGGCTTTCATCTGTTCATTCAATTTCTTAACAACAATTGGGCTGTTGCACAATACCGGTCCCCCGCCAAGCACAACAGTTCCTGCATCTGCCGGATTCATTCCTTCATAATCGCTTGTATATGTCACATCAACAACTACTGCCAGGTTCGGACGGATTCTTGTGCTTGTCCAATAAGCACCACTCTTTGTCGTCTCTTCTCCAACTGTCGATGCCGCATAGACCCCCGCCTTGCATCCTCTCTCTTTCGCTTTTCTCAATGCTTCCATGATAATAAATACACCAATTCTGTCATCCAACGCTCTCGCAGTGATTCTTCCATTTGCCATTCTGCGAATCTGTGTATCAAGAACGACCGGATCTCCGAGGCTTACATAACGAAGAGCATCCTCTCTATCCTTCGCTCCAATATCAATCCGAAAATCTGATGTTTTTAGGTCACTTTTCTTTGTTAACTCCCGGCAAGCTTCAACCGCACCGTAGATGATTCCATTTGCAGTCTTAATCTGAACTTGCTGTCCAAGATACGTTCCCAGAATGATTCCACCACGGTCAATCACCTGAATCCTACCATCTTCTGTAATATTAGAAATCATAAGACCAATCTCATCGGCATGCGCAGAAAGCATGATCCGTTTTTCTGCTTCCGGATTGATCACACAGATCAGATTACTCATCTCGTCTCGCCTAATCTCATCTACACAATCACTCATCTGTGCTTCTACTACATTTTGTACCGGCTCTTCATAACCAGATACTGATATTTCACTTAAAAGTTGCTCTAAAAATTTTTCATTCATACATTCTACCTTCTTCACTCTTCCTCATTCTCTCTCCACTGCACATTTTACAAAACCGCTTTATTTTTTCCCACACTATCCCGAAGCACAAGTTCTGCCGGAATAGATATATGCATACTAATCTCTCTCTCTGTGCTGATTCTCTCTGCCAGAAGAGTCACAGCTTGTTCTCCCATGAATTTCATATAAACATGCACTGTCGACAATGGTGGAATCATATATTTTGCCATTGAAATATCATTAAAGCCAATGATACTAATATCTTCCGGAATATGAAGCCCCTTCTCCTGCACCGCTTTGTAACATCCAACTGCCAGAGAATCATTGGCTGCAAAGATCGCTGTCGGACGATCTTCTAATTCCAGCAACTCCTTCATCAGACGATAGCCATGTTTTGGAGTATAGCCTCCAATCTTAATATAACTCTCCTGAAACAATCCCTTCTCCTGCATATATGTCTGATAGGCAATTAGTCTCTCATCGATTACTTCATTTCCATCGGAATCAACTTCATCCCCACCAATAAATGCAATTTTCTGATGACCATATTTCAAAAAGCAATCGAGTACCTTATGGACAGACCTTTTTGTATCTGTGACAATCGAATCCCAGATTTCTCTCTTTGCTGCGGCATCCACAAGAACCACCGGCTTACCAAATGATGCAATGTGATCAACCATGGACTTACTGAATGTTCCAAGGCAAATCAAACCATCTAGCGCTGCCACTGCTTCTGCCTGGTCTGTATTTCGTATCTGATATTTCTTGAATCCTTCTCTTTCAATTTTATTTTCAATCGCTACCCGTACAGACAAATAGAACGTATCTTCAAGTTCTTCCTCCAGAGAATAAGAACAAAGAACACCGATTTTCAGTTTTTTCTTTCTCTTTTTCTTTCCTTTTATCGTATATTCCAGCTGTTCCGCCGCTTCGAATACTCTTTTCCTCGTTTCGTCCTGGACATTTAATGTTTCGTCATAATTCAGCACCCGTGATACTGTAGTTAACGACACTCCCGCCAGTTCTGCTATCTCCTTAATCGTTGCCACGTAATCCATTCCTCCATCCGTTAACACTCTCAATAAAAACAATTTTTTTGCTTTTTTCCAAAAAAATTATTTTTAATAGTATTATTTTATCATACCTGTTTTTCATCCGCAAGTATCATCGGGTGCCACTGACAATCTTAAGATACTACCTCAAGAAGGTCTGCAAAAGATTTTAAATTATATGTACCCATTCCACATGCGACAGCATCTCCAATCGCCGCACAGTCCATCTTCCCTGCAATTGCTGCCTCAAGCCCTGCCTTTGCATCTTCTACGACGAGACAATCCTCCGGTTTTTCTCCGACAAATTCTGCCGCCTTTAAAAATACCTCCGGATCCGGTTTCGAATTTGTGATATTATTTCCATCAGATACAGCATCGAAGAAATTGCCAAGTCCAAGTCTTTCCAATATAAAACCAGCATTTTTACTGGAAGAACCGATTGCCAGCTTCAACCCATACTCCCGCAATCTTTCCAGCGTGCTTTTCACTTCTGCAGTCAGGTCTTTCTCCGACATATTTTTCAGAAGTTTTTTGTACACTTCATTTTTCTTTGTTGTATAATGAATTTTTTCTTCCTCGGACATTTTCCCATTGTATTTTTCCAAAATAATCTCAAAACTCTCCATCCTGCTTACACCACGCAGACGATTGTTGATCATCTCATTAAATTCAATACCCAGTTCATCTGCGATTTCTTTCCACGCCTGATAGTGATACTTATCTGTATGGCAGATCACGCCATCCAGATCAAAAATAACTGCCTGATACTTCATACCATGTCCCTCTTTTCTTTTACTGTTTTTCTGTAATTTTCCCTCTTCATAATTCTTCTGTTATTTGTGTCCATTTCTTTACAGACATCCTATTTATTCTCAGCAAATTCTCTCTTTACTTTTATGTTTCTTCCTGCACTTCTGCAAGATTTGATATGATGACTGCTGCAAGAATGATCACACATCCAATCACCATCCGAAGTGTGATCTGCTCATGCAGAATGATGATGGAAAATAAGGTTCCAAACACAGACTCCATCGACAAGATAATCGCGGCCTTTGTCTCATCCACATGCTTTTGGCAGGCTGTCTGCAAAAGATAGCAGAGCGTTGTACTGACAACACCGAGATATAACACGCTGATCCATCCTTTCGTCGTCACTGCAAATTGTGTTTCTCCAAAGCAGAACATACTGATTACGGACAGCACAAATGCTGTCAGCATCTGAATAAAATTCAGAACAGTGGCACGATATTTCTTCACATAAATACTTGTAAAGAAAATCTGGAAGGCAAATCCAACCGCACAGATCAACGTGAGTGCATCCCCCAATCCCAATGTTAGATTTTTCTCCAAAGATAAAATGCCAACTCCAACTACTGCCATCACTGCCCCGATAATTCCTTTTACCCCAATTTTCTTTTTACAAATGATAAAGGCAATAAACGGAACCATCACCACATTGAGCGCTGTCAAAAATGCATTTTTTGACGGTGTCGTATACTGCAGTCCGATAATCTGTAATGCAAAGGCAGTAAAGAGGGCTGCACCCATCAGCGCCCCCGCCTTTACTTCCTGCTTTTTAATCCCCTTTAATCCTTTGATACTGATTGCTCCCATCATCACCGTTCCAAGGAAAAAGCGGATTGCCATAATCTGAAACGGAAGCAGACTCTCAAGCGCCATATCACTCGCCACAAAACCTCCGCCCCAGATGATAGTCACAACTACCAGCCCGGCAATTGCAAGATAATGATTCATATTGTTTCCTCCTAGACTCTCATAAGTTTTCCATTCACTTTTACATCTGTTTGTGCCCCTTCCAGCACTTTGACAGCTGCGTTATTCTTGGCATCAATACTGATTTCCAGCCAGGAATTTAAATAATGAATCCGGAAAGTCACTCCTTCCCATTCTTTTGGCATCTTAGGTGTAATATTTAAAATTCCATCTGCATCAATGGAAAGCCCCGCAAACCCAAATACAACTGTCTGCCATACACCTCCTGCATTTGCTGCATGGATTCCTTCCCTTGTATTCTTTTGGAGATTAATCAAGTCGATAAATGCCGCTCTTCTTAAATAACGGTATGCCTTCGTGTCATCCCCTACTTTCAACCCCATGATAGAATAAATGCTCGGGCTTAAAGAAGATCCGTGAAGTGTACGCTTCTCATAGTAGCTGTAATTTAACTTTGTCGTTTCTTCATCAAATTCTTCCCCCATCAAGTGCAAGAGCATGACAACATCCGCCTGCTTGATAATCTGAGTTTCCTTCGTCTTCATTGTCTTTAATTCAGCTGGTCTGATTGGCCAATCGTTCTTATCATACTCCTGAATCGTCACTTCCTGCAAGTCAAAATAACCTTCAAACTGCTCTAACAGTTGTGTTCCTTCTTTTCTCGGCAGATATATCTTACTTTGCACCAGATTCCACTCTTCTATTTCCTTCTCTGTCAGTGAAATCTTCTCTGCGATTCTGTCATAATCTTCTCTGTGATGCTCTTTTAAATCTTGGATCAGAGCTATTACATATCTTAAATTCCATTTTGCAAGGTAATTGGTATACACGTTATTGTCCACCGGTTCATGCCACTCGTCTGGTCCCGTCACTTTGCGGATCTCATAACGATCTTTTTCTGTAATATATTCACATCTGCTTGCCCAAAATCTTGCTGTTTCCATAAGAATCTCTCCTCCCTTTTTTAATAAGAAAGAAGTATCCTTTGTAATCTTCACATAATCGTAAATTCCATAGGCGACAGCAGCCGTCACATGATGTTCATAATCCGCTACATAACAGCGGTAGCAGGTTCCATCTGGTTCGATTGTCCAATCCGGACATTGCTCTGTTCCATCGTCTGCAGATTCCCACGGATACTGTGCGCCCTTGTATCCGTTCTTTGCCGCATTTGCGCGCGCAGCATCAAGAAGTCGATAGCGATAAGATTCCAGATTTTTTGCTGTTTTCGGAAAAACATAAGCAAAGAATGGAAGCATAAACAATTCGGTATCCCAAAAAGCATGTCCACCGTACTCCTCACCGTGAAGCAACTTTGCCCCTACATTCACACGATCATCATGCTCATTTCCTGTACTCATCAGATGAAAGATATTAAAACGCACTGCGCGATCCAAATCAAAATCTCCTTGAATCTGAATATCGGCTTCTTTCCACATCTCCTCGTACACTTTGAAATGCTCTGCCAGTTCCTGCTCAAATCCTCGCTCCACAAATGCATCAATCTCGTTTTTCACAGCACTGTGCAGCTCGTATTTTGGAAGATCCCGTTCTGTGTAAATACTTGCATATTTCGTAATTTCTGTTGTCACTCCCTGCTCTGCATCAAAATCTTGGAATTCTATGGTCTGTTCTCCAAACGCATAGAACTGTCTTGTCTTGATCACGCTCTTTCCGTTTCTCTCTGCATCAAGGAATGCACCGGTTCCTACATGAAGATGATTATCCCTTGTCGCACACTCAATATATACGCCGTTTTCCGTCAGTCTTTCATTTGCCACAAGATAAGTGTGTTTCACTTTAAAACGCGGCGCATCTGCGAAATTGATCACAGAACCATCCACAATGTTTTCGACTTCAATGATACCATCATAATTGATCGGAGTCACATACAGCTTAACTGCCATCCGGTGTACATTTGCCCGGCTCACAAAACGAATTCCTTCTACCAGTGTCTGCCTTCCCTTTTTATCTTCCAGAAGAAACCGCTTCACAAGCATCGCATGTTTCATGTCCAGTACCCGGCTAAATTCCAGAATACTGCAATTCTCGATCCCAATCAGTTCCTTCTCTACATACAATCTAATTCCAAGCCAGTTTGGAAGATTTGCCAGTTCCCGCATAAATGTCTCGGATTTGTCAAACACACCATTGACAAATGTACACGGAAGACTCTTCACCGTCCCTTCCTCATAGCTTCCTCTTGTCCCCAGATACCCGTTTGTCAGACAGAACAGACTCTCATAGTTCAGATTCTCCGCCGCATCATATTCATCCTGGAGAATCAGCCATTCGTCACCACCCAGCAATGTCTGTAATTTCTCTGAAAATCTATCTCTTATCATCTTCCTTCACTCCTTTAGTCAAGATATTTTTTCTTTGCAGTCTCTTTTTCTGTTCCCGCTTCTATCATCTGCAGTGTAAATGCCATCGAAAAATCCTGGCGTTTTACTTTGGCACGTTCAATCTGCTCTTCTCCGCAACTGTTGCTTCCGAGTCCGGAATGTTTGTAATCTAGATGAATAATCACATTCTCTGCTTTCTCCATCTGCCATGCATGGCCGGCTTTTTCCAGACTCTCGTCCGTATAATTGGACAGATTCAATCCGAGCGGTGCTTCCATCATGCAAAGCATTGCATTTTTGCCATCTCCGATTGAGAACCATTTCACATCTTCCCGGTGTCCATTCTCCTGCGGATATACATAATTTGTCATCATACCGTCTACACTGCTCTTATAAATTCCCATAAAGGCAGCCTCTTTGCTGTCCACATAGTTTTCTCCAAATCCTCTTCCATACCACATCGCATTCTGAAGTTCTCTGTTTCCTTTCATCTGAACTCCAATACGCGGGAGAAATTCTGGTTCTTCTTTCCCATTCTGCACAGTCTTTGCGTTGAGTGTTACTTTCACTTGTCCGCAAGAATAGACTCTGTACTCATAGTCACATATAAATCCCCATGACTGATTATAACATCCAAAATACTTTCCAATCTCTACTGTCACACAATCTTCTTTTTCATGATAACGGAAGTATTCTGTCTGCTCACACGGTTTCTGAATAAAATATTTATTCATCCAGTCTTCTTTCTTGTACATATCGTTGTCAATTGTTGCACGGTAGACACTCATCTCTGGTCCTGCAGTTAAAAATTCTCTGCCATCAGCAGAAACAGAAAGTAATTTCCCAAATACTGAGTGGAACTGCACTGTAATCTTCTCATTTTGTACAGTCAGGATTCCTTCTTTTTCTGTCACCTTAAGTGCCTCTCCCTGCGGACGTTCTTCCAGTACTTCAGAGTGGATTTCCATCGGGAACTGCGCTCTTACAATTTCATGTCCTGCCGATGCATAAAGCGTTTTCTCTTTCTCACAGATAGAAATGTTTAGATAGTAGTCTACATTTTTCTCAGCCTCAAACGGTACATATGGAATCTGAATCTTTTGTGCCTCCTGAGGTTTTGCCGCAAGTTCTGTAATTCTTCCTTCCTGCACTGTCTGATCTTCTGCCTGAATCCACCATCTCAGTTCCAAATGGGATAGATTGCGGAAATCATAATAATTTTTCAGCTGGATTTCTCTATATTTTCCAGGTACTTTTGTCACTTCCACTGGTGCGATTACCTGCTTATATTCTGCCAATGCCGGGGACGGAGTGCGGTCTGGCATCAGAAGTCCGTCAATACAGAAATTTCCATTTGTCGGAAAATCTCCATAATTTCCTCCATAACGGTAATATTCATACCCATTCTCTTCCGTGTAGATTCCATGATCATACCATTCCCAAATAAATCCGCCCTGAAGTCTTTTATATTTCCGGAACAACTCCTGATGTTCTTTCAGACCTCCTGGTCCATTTCCCATCGCATGTCCGTATTCACACATCACATGCGGTTTATCTCCTTTGATTTTATATTCTGCAATCTCTTTGAGTGGTTTTAATCTTGTGTACATCGTAGAGTAAACATCCGACACTTCTGCCTCAAAGTCTCCCTCATAATGTACAAGTCTTGTATCATCCAATTCACGAATGGCTTCTGCTGCACTGCGAAAATTATGTCCAAAACTTGACTCATTTCCCATCGACCACATAATGATGCATGGATGATTGCGATCTCGTTTGACCATTCTGACACTCCGGTCCACATAAGATTTTTCCCACTCCGGATCATCTGTGATCCATTTGTAATTCCCTGTCCACTCAAATCCATGACATTCTAGATCCGCCTCGTCGATCACATACAATCCATATTCATCACACAGATCATAGAGATATTCATTTGCCGGATAGTGTGAGCACCGAACTGCATTGATATTGTGCTGTTTCATCAGAACAATGTCTGCCTTTGTCTGTTCATAGGTGACACATCTTCCTTCCTTTGGATTATAATCATGATGATTCACTCCATTTAACAGAATTACAGTATTGTTGACACGGAAATTATTGTCAATGATCTCAATTCTTCTAAATCCAGTTCTCACCTGCACTTCATGCTCTCCTGCTGAAACAGTCAACACATAAAGTTCCGGTGTCTCTGCTGTCCACGGTCTGATTTCCCCAACATTTTCTGACCAATTTGCCTTCTTTTCTTCCGTTCGGCATTCGCCCTCTGCGATTATCTGTCCGTCTTTTTCCAGTTTCCAAGTCAGTGTCACATTATGTTTTGTTTTTACAGAAACATTTAAAATTCCGTTTTTGTAACTGTCATCCAGTGTTCCTTCGACAGCACAGTCCAAGATACTGTTTTTTGGCTCATTGATCAGTTCTACATCCCGGAAAATCCCGGACATCCACCACATATCCTGATCTTCCAGATAGGTTCCATCCGACCATTTATACACTCGGACTGTAATGTCATTTTCTCCTTCTTTCACAAGTTCTGTGATATCAAATTCACTCGGAAGTCTACTTACTTTGCTATATCCTGCATGAACACCATTTACCCACACATCAAATGCACTGTCCACTCCGTGGAATTTTAAAATTGTATCATTTTTTATCCAGTTTTCATCCAGAACTATCGTTTTCTTATAAATTCCTGTCGGGTTTTCTGTCGGAACAAATGGTGGGTTAACCGGAAACAGATACAATACATCCGTGTAGTGCATATGATCGTATCCGCGTAACTGCCAAACGGATGGGACATCAATCTGATCCCATCCCTCTTTGCTTATTTCTTTATTCATAAACCCTTCAGGAGATAATTCCGGCGCTTCTAGATATAAAAAGTTCCACACTCCATTCAATGTCATTTTCGGAGCGGAATCCCGATAGAAGGCAGTTCTCGCTTCTCGTCTCCCGATCTGTTCTACTGCTATATCTTCCCATCTTTTTCTTTCTCGCCTTACCATGTATAAATCTCCTCGTCTTATCTTATTTTTCTTATGTTCGCAGGAAACTCCTCTTATTTTTGATACCTGGTTCCTTGTACCTGTTGCAAACAGGAATTCCTGCGACTCTATTTTCTTTTTTTCTTATTTAATCGAACCACTTGTACCTTCCACAATATACTTCTGTGCAAAAATGAAAATCAGAATCGGTGGAATGATCATGATAACGGTAATACAGAGCATCGGAATGATCTGTGTTTCATGTACTCCTTTAAAGGAAGCAAGTCCAAGCGCCAGTGTATATTTACTTCTATCCTGTAAGAAAATCAATGGGCCAAGGTAATCGTTCCATACACTAATCATATTGAGCACACCGACCAGAATTAAGGAAGGTTTCAAAATTGGCATAAAGATCTTCCAGTAAATCTGAAATGCATTCGCACCGTCAATTCTTGCTGCCTCCTCAAAATCTCTCGGCACTCCCATCAAGAACTGTCTCATCAGGAATATATAGTATGCCGATCCAAACCATGCCGGAATAATCAGCGGTTTCAATGTGTTGATCCATCCAAACATTTTAAACTCCATATACTGTGGGATCATTGTAACATCCCATGGAATCATCATTGTAGAGAGAAGGATCATAAAGAGAATATTCTTTCCCTTAAAATTGTATCTAGCAAATCCATATGCAACAAGTGAACAGGAAAGCACCTGACCTGCCGTTGTTCCGACTGTTACCAGTATAGAATTCAATAAATAAGTTCCGAAAGGCTGTGCCTCCCACGCCTCTTTAAAGTTTCCAAAAAGCCATTTTTCCGGAAAAAGCTTTGGCGGATATGCGATCGCTTCTGCCTCTGTCTTAAATGTTGTAAACAGCATATACACAAAAGGTGCCAAGAAGTAAACGGCAACAAGTGTCAGCAGTGCATAAATAATGACTTTTGATTTTTTTGACATTTTCATTACTTTCTACCCCCTCTTTTGTGTTTCTTCTGTTTTTTACTTCCTCCCGCCTCTGTCTCGTAAAATACCCATGCAGAAGAAGATTTAAATACAAGAGCTGTCAGAAGCAGAATGATAATAAACATAACCCATGCATTTGCACTGGCATATCCAAGCTTATGATGCTTAAACGCATTGTTATATGTATACAGCCCATAGAAATAAGTAGATTTCAGCGGACCTCCTCCTGTAAGCAGCATAACAAGTGTTACCTGCTGGAAGGAACTGATAATCGATGTAATCAGATTAAACAAAATCGTCGGTGTGATAATTGGCAGTGTAATACTAAAAAACTGTCTTGCCGGACTTGCTCCATCTATGGAAGCAGCCTCATACACATCAATCGGAATGTTTTTAATATCTGTATAAAAGATCAGCATCATTGTACCAACACCGAACGCACTGGCAAGTATTACCGCGAACAGTGCCCACGCAGGATCGACGAGCCATTTCGGTCCTTTGATTCCAAGAAGAGATAACAGATAGTTTAACACTCCATACTCTCCGTTTAAGATCCATCCCCAGATAATCGATGTTGCAACACCAGAGATTACTGCCGGAATATAGAAAATTGTACGATAAATCTTCACACCTTTGACCGGCTGTGTGATCAGCATTGCAAGAAACAATGCGATTCCCATGTTCAGTGGCACAAAGATTGCTGCATATTTCAAACTAATCGTCAGCGATTTCCAAAACTGCTTATCACTTGTGAACATCTCCATATAGTTGCCAAGTCCTCTGAATTCCGGCGTAGCCGTAAGAGGCCAGTCAAAAAAACTCATGATCAGAGATAAGATCAACGGTCCTACTGTAAACACTACAAATCCAATAATCCACGGCATAATAAACAGATACGGAGTTGCAGTTTTCAGAAATTTCTTTTGTTTCATTCTCTCTTTCCTCCCATTCGGGTTCCTTTATCATTATTTACTGCTGTGCGGCTTCATCTAGTACATCAGATGGTTTTTCCAACACACTCGGATTAAATACTTGTTCAAAAGATAAAGACAGACTTTCTGATAATTCTGACCATTCGTCAATAATAAAACTTGCAGGAGTATATCCGTCACTTTGTTCCAACATCGTGTAGAATGGTGCATACTGTGGTTGTTCCATAATTTTCTCTGATTCCACAACACTATTTAACACTGGAAGTTCCAGGCCGATTCTTTCTTTGTTCATCTCTTCGCTTGTCCAGAATTTTACAAATTCCCATGCCTCTTCTTTGTGTTTTGAATCTTTTGAAATTGAGATTCCCGAAGAACTAAGAATACTTACGGACGGATGATCTGCATCTGCAAATGACGGAATATTCACTACACCATAGTTCATGCCGTCTTCTTCCAGTGAATTAATCGCCCAGGATCCATATACATACATCGCTGTATTTCCCGCACGAAATTCATCCGTACCTGTTTTCTCTGTAGCAACTGCGTATTCTTCTTTTTCCATCTCCTGGAACATTTCAAATACTTCTTTTGATTTCTTAGAGTTCAGATTCTTCTCAAGATTGCCGTCTTCATCTGTGTAAGCTGCTCCATTACTCCACAGATACATTTCAAAATCATATGGATCCGGCTTCATCTGGAAGGAGAAACCTTTGACACCACATTTCTCATAAATGGTCTTTGCTGCTTTCTGAAGGTCATCCCATGTCCAGTCGTTTGTCGGTTCTTCAATTCCCGCCTCTGCAAATAAATCTTTATTATAGAATAATGCATGTGTTGTAAATCCTACTGGAATACCATAAGTTGTATCATCCAGTGAATTGTAATTCCACAATGTATCATAGAAATTAGATTTATAATCTTCCCCTTCTTTTTCGATATATGAGTCTAACGGTTCCAGCCCATCTGCATATGCAGGATAATTCCACATATACATCACATCTGGGGTATCTCCTGAACCCATACCCGCACTGATTTTCGTATCAAAATCACTTCCGTATGCCTCCAGCGTCACCTCAATATCATCATGCTCTGCATTAAACTGATCCACCAGTTTTTGCTGACGCTCTACATCCTCGGCAGTATCCCAGGAAGCAAAACGAATCTTCACTTTTCCGTCACTTGTCTCTTCTTTTCCTTCCTTGCTGCCGCAGCCACCTAAAATTGTCGTCGCTGTCATTGCCAAAATAAGCATTCCCACCAGTTTCTTTTTCATATCGTTTCCTCCTCGCTTTTTAATATGTGCTTATTATATTATTTACTTAGTAAAAAGTCAACATTTTTACTAAGTAAATAATATAATTTGTATATTTTACTTATTTTATATTTACATTTTTGTGTATTTTATACAATAAATATTGCATTTATTATGTTTATATGAATTTCAATCATGTTGTATCAATTTATTTTTACTGATTTCCTTAGCTTTTTTCACTGACCATTTTTCCATTTTAGGCAAAAGCAATAACACAAAAGGCACCCACTTTTTTATCGTGGATGCCTTTTCTTTATAATAGTTAATCATGGCGTAAGCAATATTTATTTGTTCAATCCCATTTCTTCTCTTACTTCGATGAAGCATTTTACAATGAAGTCGATATCTTCTTTTGTATGGCTTGCACATACCTGTGTACGGATTCTTGCTTTTCCCTTCGGAACTACCGGATAAGAGAATGCAACAACATATACCCCTTTTGCTCTCATACGCTCTGCAAATTCTGCTGCTGTCACTTCATCATATAACATTACAGGTACACATGGATGTGTTCCCATGATGATATCAAATCCGTTGTCTACAAGTTGTTTACGATAGTATGCTGTTGTTTCTTCTAAGTGGTCACGAAGTTCTGTACTTTCCTCTAACATATTGAACATTTCAATACTTGCACCTGCAATTGCCGGAGCAAGAGAGTTGGAGAATAAATACGGACGGCTTCTCTGACGAAGCAGATCGATGATTTCTTTTCTTCCTGATGTGTATCCGCCTGACGCTCCACCAAGTGCTTTTCCTAAAGTACCTGTGATGATATCCACACGTCCTTCTACACCACAATGCTCTGCTGTTCCACGTCCGTGAGCTCCGACAAATCCTACCGCATGGCTGTCATCTACCATCACGAGTGCATTGTATTTGTCTGCAAGATCACATACACCTTTTAAGTTACAGATAATTCCATCCATAGAGAATACACCGTCTGTTGCGATCAGTTTAATTCTTGCTCCGGCTTCATCTGCTTCTTTCAATTTTGCTTCCAGATCTTCCATGTTATTATTTTTGTAACGGAAACGTTTTGCTTTGCAGAGACGTACTCCGTCGATGATAGAAGCATGATTTAATTCATCGCTGATAACGGCATCGTCTGCTGTTAAAATTGTCTCAAACAACCCACCATTGGCATCAAAACAAGAAGAGTAAAGAATCGTATCATCTGTTCCGAGGAATCCTGAAATCTTCGCTTCCAGTTGTTTGTGAATATCCTGTGTTCCACAGATAAAACGTACAGATGCAACTCCGTATCCTCTCTCATCGTATGTTCTCTTTGCTGCATCGATCAGTCTCTGGTTGTCTCCAAGTCCGAGATAGTTATTTGCACACATGTTGATAACTTCTCTTCCGTCCTCCAGTTTTACTTTTGCGCTCTGTGGAGAAACGATCGGAGCTTCTCCTTTAAATAATCCTGCTGCTTTAATGTCTTCTACTTCTTTTGTGTAGATACTTAAAATATCATTTTTACGTGCCATGTTGAAATCTTCCTTTCTTTCAGACAACTTTTTTGTCGTTTTCGATCTTAAAATTCCTGTGACTGTGCCTCTAACTGATCTAAGTCTTCCCAGTTCAGGATAACCTTTCCTGACTGTCCGGAAATCATTGCTTCAAATCCTGCCTTGTAATCTTTAATATTCAGTCTATGTGTGATGATATCAGAGATGTCCAGTCCTGCCTGAAGCATTGTAGTCATCTTATACCATGTATCCCATACTTTACGTCCGTAAATTCCGCGGATATTCAGTCCATTCCAGATAACTGTCTCCCAGTTGATCTGTGCATCTGGTCTCTGAAGTCCTAATACTGCAATCTTACCGCCGTGCTTCATGTTGTCGATCATGTCTCTAAATCCAGCTTGTGCTCCGGACATTTCCATACCAACGTCGAATCCTTCTGTCATTCCGATTTCCTTCATGACTTCTTCCAATTTCTCATTTGCAAGATTTACTGTTCTTGTTGCTCCCAGTTTCTTTGCAAGATCCAGACGATACTGGTTAAAATCTGTGATAACAACGTGTCTTGCTCCTGCAAATTTTGCGATTGCCGCTGCCATGATTCCGATCGGTCCTGCTCCTGTGATCAGCACATCTTCTCCTAATACTTCATAAGAAAGTGCTGTATGTGTCGCATTTCCAAATGGATCAAAGATTGCATACATCTCTTCCGGGATTGCCGGATTTGTCGGCCATACGTTAGCAGCAGGGATGACAAGGTATTCTGCAAATGCTCCATCGCGGTTTACGCCGACACCTTTTGCATCTTTACAGTTCTCTTTGTGCCCTTCCAGACAGTTACGGCATTTTCCGCATACAATATGTCCTTCTCCGGATACAATATCTCCGATGTTGAATCCTTCTACGCCAGATCCCATCTCTACGATCTCTCCAACATATTCGTGTCCAGCTGTCTGTCCTACGGCAATGGTGTGCTGTGCCCATTCATTCCACTGATAGATATGTACGTCTGTTCCACAGATTGCTGTCTTATGGATTTTGATCTTCACATCGTTTGTACCAACTTCCGGAATCGGTACTCTTTTTAATGCAAGTCCCGGAGCTGCTGTTTCTTTTACAAGTGCCCACATTTTATTATCGTTCATCTTATTTTTCCCTCCGTGTAATTGTGATTCAGTATTATCACCATTTGTATTTATCATACTCTATTTTGACATTTTTTTCAAGACTTTTTTCCGCATATCGCGAACATTTTTATTTTACTGTCCGCATAGCAAAAACACTTGTTTTCTTACAACATTCACCATTGACAGAGAAGAAAAAACACGATACACTTCTGATATAATTGAGTGCAATCAGATGCCCGCAAGGGATAATAGGGAAATGAGTGAGATTCTCATACGGTCCCGCCACTGTGTTGGAGGAATCGTCAGCCAATATGCCACTGGGATACTGGGAAGGCGGCTGACGGTGTTGATACCTGAGTCAGAAGACCTGTCTGTTGCATAAGATTCACACATAGTTACGAGCGATGACTAGGTGTATAAAGAGGGTGTCATAAATATAGAAGATCTGAGCAAGTGACAGCCTGTATCTGGACAGATACCGGTTGCTTCTTTTGTAAAACTTTCTTTTATGACAGCCCCTTTATCGCGCATACCTGTCTGCTTTTTTTGCATGACAGGTTTTTATTTTGTAAAAATTTTCTTTTACAAAATAAGCAGCAAAATGCAGGAGGAATAATCAATGAACAAAACACAAAAGAAACTCGTCACTTTATCAACCATACTTGCCATCGGTTTTGGTATTTATCCTGCCGCAAATGCAATGCACATTATGGAAGGCTATCTTCCAGTTACTTATTGCATCGCATGGGGCATTCTCTGTATTCCATTTCTGATCGCAGGATTCTTCTCTCTGAAGAAAACAATTCAGGAACACCGGAAGACTCTGATCCTTTTAGCAATGGCAGGAGCTTACGCCTTTGTTTTATCTGCCCTGAAAATCCCATCTGTCACAGGAAGCAGTTCTCATATGACAGGAACAGGACTCGGTGCGATCTTGTTCGGACCATGTGCCACCGGAATTTTAGGACTGATCGTCCTCCTATTTCAGGCAGTACTTCTCGCTCACGGAGGTCTTACGACACTTGGAGCAAATACATTTTCCATGGCAATCGCCGGTCCGCTTCTGACATTTGGAATCTATAAGCTCTGTCAGAAATTAAAACTGAACCGAATGGTCACAATCTTTCTTGCGGCCTCTCTCGGCGATTTATTTACTTATTGTATTACAAGCTTCCAGCTCGCTCTCGCCTACCCTTCCGAAGTCGGTGGATTTTCTGCTTCTTTAGTGAAGTTCATGGGGATCTTTGCAGCGACTCAGGTGCCACTTGCAATCATCGAAGGACTTCTGACGGTTGTCGTTATCATGAGTCTGGAATCTTACGCAAAATCTGAATTATCTGCACTTGGATACTTCAAAGGAGGTGCTGCAAATGTCAAGTAAAGCAAAATCTATCATTATTTTATTACTGCTCTGCGTACTGATTGCCGTAATCCCGCTTACGATGAGCAAAAATAAAGGTTCTGAATTTGGCGGTGCAGACGGCGAAGCAGAAACTGCCATCACAGAAATCAACCCAGATTATGAAGCATGGGCTTCCCCGATTCTGGAGCCACCGGGAGGTGAGACAGAAAGTCTTCTGTTCTGTCTTCAGGCCGGGCTTGGTGCAGGAGTCTTTGGATATCTGCTCGGTGTGCTGAGAGAACGCGCAAAACACGAATCCAAAGCAGAATCTCAACCTGCAAAATAAAGACGGACGACCATTTTTTATTTCCTATATTATCATTTTCCCGGAAAGGACTGTCTATGTTTGAAATCGACACACTTTGTTATCATTCAAAACTAAGAGAGAAAAATGCAGAGATAAAATTTGCTTTCACCGTGCTGACACTGTTCATCTGTGTCTGGAACCGCTCCATTGTGATCGCAGCGATCGTCTTTGCAACTACCGGATTTTTGACCGTATGTGTGGGTGGCATTCCTGCTACCCGCTACATACGGCTTTTATGTATTCCGTTTTTCTTCCTTCTTTTGAGTACTTTGACAGTGGTCATTAATTTTTCAAAGACACCACTGTCAGGATATGCGATCTGCCTCGGAACTTTTTACATCACAGCCGGAAAGGATACGATTCTCTTTGCCGTTCAGATTTTCTGCACCGCATTCGGAGCTGTGTCCTGCCTTTATTTTTTATCACTTTCCACACCGATGACCGATTTGATCGCCGTTTTAGAAAGACTGCACTGCCCTTCTCTGTTCATCGAACTGATGCTTTTGATCTATCGATTTCTCTTTGTTCTCGCCGAGCTTGCCTCTTCTATTTCCACAGCCCAGAAGGCACGGCTTGGCAACCGGAATTTTCGCACTTCCTTTTCTTCCTTCGGTGCACTTTTATCCGTTCTGTTCATCCGTGCCATTCAGAAATCGGGCAGGCTGTATGATGCTATGGAATCACGCTGCTATGATGGAACAATTCGTGTTCTCCATCAACAGTATCCTGTTAAGAGAAAAGAACTCTTTCTTTGCATCGGTTACGAACTATTGTTACTCTACTTTTCATGGAAAGGACTGCCATAATGTCAGAAACGATTTTAGAAGCAAAACATTTATATTTCTCTTATGACAATGATCAGACACATTCTCTCAATGATTTTTCATTGAAAATTGAAAAAGGGAAGAAAATTGCAGTGATGGGATCTAACGGTTCCGGCAAATCTACCTTTTTCCTCTGCTGCAACGGAATCCACCGCCCTTCTTCCGGAAATCTGTTTTTTCACGGAAAAGAAATCGGTTATTCCCGCAGAGAACTTCTGGAGCTAAGGAGTAACATCGGTATCGTCTTTCAGGATCCGGATAACCAACTCTTTTCCGCCAGTGTCTATGAAGAGATTTCTTTTGGAATTTTAAATCTCGGGGTTTCAAAAGATACAGCGAGACAGGCGGTCTCCAATATTATTTCCAAATTGGAGATCACACCATTTCAGGAGAAACCGACCCATGCACTGAGCGGTGGACAAAAAAAGCAGGTTGCTATTGCAGATATTCTTGTTATGCAGCCGGAAATTCTGATCCTCGATGAACCTGCCGCTTCTCTTGACCCGAAACATACCGATATTGTGCGGGCATTGATCGATCAACTTAGCGACAATGATATGACGATTTTAATTGCCACTCATGATGCCGACTACGCATTTGCCTGGGCAGATGAAGTGGTTCTGATCCACGAAGGCAGTGTTTTAAAAAGCGGGACACCGCTTGATGTTTTTTCAGACACAGAAGCACTGGCACGGACCAACTTAAGACCGCCATCGGTCCTTCCGCTTTTTCAGACACTGTGCAGGAAGCATATTTTATCAAAAGAACTTCCTGTCCCAAGAACTTTAACAGAACTTGAACAACGACTGGAAGCATTACCCGATGATGCAAAAGAAGCATCCAGTAAATAAACAATCACCGAAAGCAAACCATATTTTCATCCATATAAAGTGAGGACTGTATTATGAATTTTATCGAAAAAAAAGCAATCCTTGTTGTCAGCTTTGGCACAAGTCATGAAAACACCCGCGCAGTTACGATCGATGCGATTGAATCTGAAATCGCATCCGCTTTTCCGGACTTTGCGATTTACCGTGCATGGACAAGTGGGATGATCATCAGAAAAATCCTGAAGCGTGACCATGTGAAAATCTTCACCGTAATCGAGGCGATGGAGCAGATGCGCGCAGATGGGATCACAGATGTCATTATCCAGCCAACCCATGTTATCAACGGAATTGAGAATGATCTGATGAAAGAGCATGCCCTCTCTTTCCGTGACGCTTTTCGCTCCATCCGGTTTGGGACTCCACTTCTGACAAGCGAAGCAGATAATCGGGCCGTGATCGCCGCAGTGACCGAGACGTTCTCGTCTCTCTCCCCAAAAGATGCTCTCGTACTTATGGGCCATGGAACTACGCATTATTCCAATGCAATCTATGCTGCTTTGGATTATCAATTCAAAGAGATGGGATATCCAAATATCTTTGTCGGAACAGTAGAAGCTTATCCCGATATGGACACGTTGCTGCGCCTCGTTGATCAAACCCACCCAGAGCAGATTTATCTTGCTCCTTTTATGATCGTTGCAGGGGATCACGCTGTAAACGATATGGCTGGAGAAGACGAAGATTCCTGGCAATCACAATTTCAGTCACTTGGATATCCGGTGACATGCATCTTAAAGGGACTTGGAGAATATGAAGCGATCCGTAAAATATTCCTCCAGCATATCGAAGATGCACTGGCAGAAGCATAGGCCATTTTAAATTTGTATACTTCCTAGTAATCTCAAACGCAACACACGCCTTGCAAGGCTGCTTTTCAGTCTATACAAGGCGTGTGTTTCTCTTTATTTTCCATCTCTCTCAATCATATACAACAGTGCATTGCAGATACAAGCTGCAATATTGCTTCCCCCTTTTCTTCCTCTCGCCACAATATATGGCACTCCAGCTTCCATAATCAGCTCTTTGGACTGCACCACATTGACAAAACCTACCGGAACTCCAATGACCAATGACGGAGAAATTTTCTTTTCCTGAATCAATTCATAGAGGCGCACAAGAGCTGTCGGAGCATTCCCTACTGCAATGATCGGATGTCCTCCTAATTCTGCCGCCTTCTCCATGCTGACTACCGCACGTGTCTCTTTTCGCTCCTTGGCCGCAGCCGCCACGTCTTCCTCTGCCATAAAGCAATAGATTTCCCCTCCTAGTTTCTGCAAGATTTTTTTATTGACCCCTGCTTTTCCCATGTTTGTGTCAGTGATGATCGCTTCTCCCCGCTTCAGCGCAGCGAGAGCTGCTTCCACCGCATGCTCTGAGAAGACCAGGTTGTCTGCGTAATCAAAATCTGCACTTGTGTGGATACATCTTTTAATGATCGGCTCGTGCAGTTTCGGAAAGCTCCGCTCGCCCAGTTCTTCTCCTATGATTTCAAAACTTCTCTTTTCGATTTGTGCCGGTTCTACTTTTTCTAATGCAATCTTCATCGATATCTCCTTTTCTCAGTTTTGACAGATTCTATATTCCTGTTTCCAAAATCTCATAGATTTTTTCCATATCCAGATGTGCACGCAATCCTTCTGCGAGAAGATTATACTGCGTTTCTTTAAAAGCTGCAAAATCCACTTGTTCCAAATCGGAAAGTGTAATCCCCTTTTTCTCTGCAAGCGCTTCTAAGATTGCCGGCACAACGCCTTCCCCATCGAAAATGCCATGCACATAAGTGCCATATACATTTTCTTCCCAGCATCCATCTGCCTTCTCCCCTTCTTTTTCTAGTTGGAATGCTTCTCTTTTATGGGATGTTTCCTGTAGTTTTGTCAGCGTCTGCCCTCGGCATACGGTCTGTCCCATATGCACCTCATATCCATAAAGCGGAATCCCCGCAAGCCTTTTTAATGTTCCTCCCGGCATACTAAAGGTTCCTTCCACCCTAGTTCTTGTCTTTTCTGTGGAAAATACAGTATCCACCGGAAGCAGTCTCATCCCCTGGATCGTTCCTCCAGCCTCCATCTGCTCGGGATCTTTGATCGTCTCCCCAAGCATCTGATATCCTCCGCAGATCCCGAAAATAACTGTCCCTTTTGCGTGTGCTTTTAAGATTGCTGCCTCCATACCGCTTTCCCTAAGCCATCTGAGATCTTCCATTGTATTCTTGCTGCCTGGCAGAATGATCAAATCCGGCTTCTGCAATTCTCTCACATGTTCCACATAGCGGACAGACGCTTCCTTTGCCACTTCCAACGCATTAAAATCTGTAAAATTGGAAATCCTCGGAAGACGGATCACGGCGATATCAATCTTTCCTGCCGCCTCTTTCATCCAAAACCGTTCGGTCAGACTGTCCTCATCGTCTAACTGCACCTGCAGATACGGAGCAACTCCTACAACCGGAATCCCTCCTTTTTCTTCCAGCATCACGACACCCGGATCCAAAATCGTCTTATCTCCCCGGAATTTGTTGATGATCAGACCTTTGACCATCTGTTTTTCCTCTTCCTCCAACAAAAGAAGTGTCCCGAGAAGCTGTGCAAACACTCCTCCACGATCAATGTCTCCCACGAGAAGAACCGGCGCTTTGGCCAATTTTGCCATACCCATATTCACAATATCATCTTGTTTGAGATTGATCTCCGCCGGGCTTCCGGCACCTTCGATTACGATAATATCATATTCTGCTTCCAATTTTTGATACGCGCGCAGAATATCTGGGATCAGTTGTTTCTTATAAGCAAAATAATCTCTGGCCTTCATCGTACCGATCACTTCTCCATTTACGATGACCTGAGATCCCATATCGTTGGTCGGTTTTAAGAGAATCGGATTCATCCACACTGACGGCTCAATCCCTGCCGCTTCCGCCTGCATTACCTGTGCCCTTCCCATTTCCAGACCATCTTCTGTAATAAAGGAGTTCAGCGCCATGTTCTGTGATTTAAACGGCGCACACCGGTATCCGTCCTGCCGAAAGATCCGACACAGCCCCGCCGCAATCAAACTCTTTCCTGCACTGGACATCGTGCCCTGTATCATAATTGCTTTTGCCATCTTTCTATCCCTTCTATCAGCTTTTTATTTTCATTTCTCGTCCGCACTGCCACACGATAAAACCCTTCCGAGAGCCCTGGATAATTCTGACAATCCCGGATAAGAATCCCCTGCCTGCGGCATCCTTCACACATCCCTTTTTCTCCTCGAAAAAAAATATAGTTTGCCTCAGATGCGTAGCATTTCATCCCAAGCCGGATAAGTTCTTTTCTGAGATATGCTTTCTCTTCCCGAATCAACGCTTTTGCTCTTCTTACATACGCATCCTCTTCCAATGCCGCAATTCCTGCCGCCTGAGCCGGAACTGAGACATTCCACGGCTGCACTGCCTGTTCCATTTTTTCTAGCAATTCCTTGTTTTGGCAAATTCCATACCCAAGCCGGAGCCCCGGAATTGCATAGCGCTTTGTGAATGCTTTGAGAAGAAACAAATTTGAGTATAACCTTGTCATTTCCTTTAATTCAAATGCTTCCGCCTCCTCTACAAAATCGAGGAAACATTCATCTACAACTAAAAAAATCTGTTTCTCTTTACACCGGTTCAGAATCTGTATCAGAAGATCTCTCTCCGTCAAAACTCCGGTCGGATTGTTTGGATTACACAAAAATACCATATCTATCTCCCCGGTCAGCACCTGCAAAAAGTCTTCTGTGAGCCGGAATCCATTTTCTTCTGATAGTGGGTAATAGAAAACTTCACAGCCTGCTGCCAGAAGCGCCTGCTCATACTCTGCAAATGTCGGCTGCGGCAGGAGCGCCCGCTTCGGCCTGAGACTGTATCCAAGCGCAAAGATCAGCTCCGCCGCACCATTTCCAATGATCAGCGCCTCTTCTTCCATCTGCTCTGCCCATCCAAGCCTTTTTTTTAACTCTTTGCACTGCACATCTGGATAATGTGCGATGTCATTTACACACGCTGCCACCGCCTTTTTTACACTGTCCGGTGGTCCCAGCGGATTAATATTTGCCGAGAAATCGATACAATTCGGATTCCGGTAAACGTCTCCTCCGTGAATCAGTTTTCTCATATTCTCTTCTCCTGCCTTTCTTCTCTTGATACTTCCATCTCTTTTTCATGCTTTCTTACAGACAAATTCCTATATACAGCATAGTAAATACAAGCACTGCAATCACCGCTGTTCCATACAACATCTGATTTGCCCTCCGGATATCTTCTGCCTCTATCTTTCGTTTGTCATCTCCGATTGTCGGCTTTTCATATAATTTTCCAAAATACCATGCATTTCCCGCAAGCTGCACTCCAAGCGCCCCTGCCATGACAGCCTCTGTCTGAGCAGAATTAGGGCTGGCATGATTTCTTCTGTCTCTTCTGTAAATCCGGATCGCATCTTTCCAGTGATGCCCTTCTACCGCCGCCGCTGCAACCATAAACCATGCAGACAGCCTTGCTGGAATGTAGTTGACAAGATCATCCAGTTTGGCGGCGCAAGTTCCGAAATTTTTATATTTCTCATTTTTGTATCCAACCATAGAATCCATGGTATTGATCGCCTTATAAAAGTAAGCTCCCACACCTCCTGCAAGCATCATATAGAGCAGTGGCGCAATCACCCCATCGGAAGTATTTTCCGCAACTGTCTCTACCGCAGCTTTTGTGATTCCCTCCTCGGTAAGCGCGGCAGTATCTCGTCCCACAATCATCGAAACAGCCTTCCTCGCCCCCTCGACATCTTCTGCCTGTAATCGTTCATAGACCTTCATGCTTTCTGTTTTCAGAGATTTTGTCGCCAACATCTGCCAGCACATACACGATTCCAGGATAAATCCTGCTGCAGGATGCAGACGGTATGCGAGAAATAAAAGCCCTCCCGGAATCAGAACACACCCGCTCACAATGCAAAGTACAAGCACTCCTCCCGCCATCTGTTCCCCTCTTTTTGTCTTCGGGAACCACGCCCGCAGCCACTTCTCGCAGGCAGTGATGGCATTTCCGATCATACAGACCGGATGATACATCCATCTCGGATCACCAATGCAAAGATCCATAAGAAAACCCGTCAGTACCGCAGGTAAGATCCAATTTCCCATTCTTTTCTAACTCCTTTTCTATATAAATAGAATATCCGCACAGATTTTTGACATGCCATTCATAAAACGACTTTTCAAACGCTGTGACGGTCTCCATCAAATTCATAATCACACCACCGTGTGTCACGACAGCGGCAGACTTTTTTTGCTGCTCTTGGCAGACAGAAATCACTTTCTTCCAGCCCAAAAGACACCGACTGCGAAACCCCTCCCTGCTTTCTCCCCCGGAAAAAGGAATCGTTGCATTGCTGTCGATCCACCTCTGATAAGCTTCTGTTTTGGACAGTTCTTCTGCATTTTTGCCTTCAAAGATTCCAAAATCACACTCTCTTAATTCTTCTATAATATAAATATCCTGGTCCGGATATAAAATTTCTGCCGTCTCCACACAGCGCTTCAGCGGACTGGAAAACACAATCTCCGGCCTCTCATACATACACTGTTCTGCCAGGTTTCTTCCTCTCTCACTAAGCGGTTCATCGGTGATCCCGATGTATCTGCGCTCCTCATTGCCCCTTGTCATTCCGTGGCGGACCAAATCGATCCACATCGGTGTTTTCTTCTGTTCTAAATTTCTTTCTTTCATATTTCTCCATCAATTTACAAGGAATCTATCACTGTTTCTATTTGTCGTCTTGTGCGATTTCTATTTCCCTTCCATCTTATTTTAGTACAACCGGAATTCCACAGACAACCCGAGTGACCTCGTCGGCATGTTCTGCCAGCTCTGTACAGATTCTTCCGGTCAGCTCCCGCCAACTGCGGTCAAATGGATCGATCGGCACAATTCCATAACCGAGTTCATTTGTCACAAGAACAACCTGGGGATTTTCCTGCAAAAGCTTTGGAATCAGCTGTTCTCTTACATACTGCTCCTTTCCTTCCTGCAGCAGCCTGCGCAAATATAGATGAAAATCTACCATTCCTTCGCAGGAAAAAATTTCTTCCTCAGGGCAAGTTTCCCCGTTTGCCCATTTTTGAATAGAGTCATGTTCTTCCGCATAGGCACGCTTTCCCTGATAGGCTCCTCCAATCACTAATTTCATCTGCTCTGCCTCCTTTTATCTCTCCCATCGTTTTACCGGAAAATTCCTCCACCGATCACTGCCGACAACAGAATCCCCAGTTCACAGACTTGCAGAAACCATCCTGCCAGATCTCCGGTAATGCCGCCGAAATTTTTGACAGACATTTTATAATAGTAGAAAAATATCACCCCGGCTGCCACAACAGCCAGAAGCCCTGAAAGTTTTCCGACCACAATCATCAGCACTGCAAGCATCACCAAATAGACGGCCATTGTATTCCGTACGATCTTCTTTTTTGCACGATCGGCAAACATCGCAGCAAGTCCGCTTCCTTTTGCCATCGGAAAAGTAACGATAGAAAGTCCGCTTAAGCTTCTTGACATCAAAAAACCAAGTCCGACTACCGGGATGAGCTCTGTCCGCAGACTCGTCATTGCACCACAAGTCAAAATCAGATAGACGGCACACGAAAGAATCGCAAATGCACCGGCATGAGAGTCTTTCAAAATTTCCAGCCGCCGCTCCTTTTCCTGCCACGAGCTGAGCGCATCACACGTATCCAGAAACCCATCCATATGAATCCCTCCGGTCACAAAGATCGGAAGCACTGTCAAAATTGCCGCATAAAACAATTCGTGATAATAGATTCCGCAACTTGCCAACCACTCTTTTGCATTCCACACTCCCGCAAAGAAAAGTCCGATCACTGCGCCGATCCATGGAAAGAAGCACATGACATACCGCATATTTTCCTCCGTCCAGTCGCTTTGTGGAACCGGAAGCTTTGAGTACATCGAGCATGCGATTTTAAAACTTTCATACAGTCTTTTTCCCTTTTCCATCTTCCCTATACTCCTTCTTCCTTCTTTGCTTTTAACTTCCACGGGATTCCATAGATAACTTCTGTAACCTCATCTGCCTCTGCAGCCAGTACCTGGTTGATCTTCGCCAACTGTTTTTGATACTGTATCGTATCGGGATCATAGACGATCCCATCAGAAAATACTTCATTTGTCACAAGGACCAGATGCGCTGCCTGCTTTTGGATCATATGGATTCCCTGAAGGATTTCTTCTACTGCCCACTCCTTCGCCCCATCCTCAGAATACATTTCATTTGCCAGAAGGTTGGACATGCATTCCAGAAGTACTACACATTCCTGTAGTCTTTCTCCAGTATCCCAGTGACCATCTGAATGTTTTCCATCTATGCTTTCCGATGGCAGCCGTACTGCTTTCAAGTTTGTATAACATTCAATTGTCTCAAACTGCTTTTCTGCCCGCATTGCCCGATGTCTTGCAATTTTTTTCTTAGATTCTTCCCCGAAAGGATACATCGTCGCAATATAATACCGTTTTTTTCCAAGTTCCATTGCCAGCGCTTCCGCAAAAGCAGATTTTCCGCTTCCGCTTCCTCCGGTCACAATCTGAAACATCTACTTCAACTCCTTATAACTTTCTATCGAAATCTCCCCGAACGTACTCATCTTTTTGTAAACGTCCTCCGCCATCTGAAGCAACGGAAAAATCGCTACCGCTCCAGTTCCTTCTCCAAGACACATCTCACATGTGAGCAGTGGCTTCTTGCCCAGCGCTTCCAGTATCATCTGCATCGCCGGCTCCTTTGACAAATGTGAAGCTAGCATATATGACCTGGCTTCCGGGCAAATAGTCGCTGCCAGAAGGGCTGCCGCTGCCGAGATAAATCCGTCGATGATCACCGGAATTTTCTTTGCCGCCCCTCCCAGAAAGACGCCTGCCATCCCTCCGAGATCAAATCCGCCCACTTTTGCAAGAACATCGATCCCATCTGTCCGGTCTGGTTGATGCAATTCCACTGCTTTTTTGATGACTTCCTGCTTTCGCTTCAGTGCCGCACTTGTCAGTCCTGCCCCTCTGCCTGTCATCTCTTCGACCGGCTTTTCTAACAGTACTGCTGCTACCGCGCTGCTTGTTGTCGTATTTCCGATCCCCATCTCTCCGGTGGCAAGAATCTCATATCCTTTCTCTGCGAGTTCCTCTGCCATACGGATTCCTGTTTCTATCGCACAGACTGCCTGTGCTCTTGTCATCGCCCACTCCCGCGCCATATTTTTCGTGCCGTATGCAATCTTTTCATTTCGCAGCTTCGTATCTCTTGCAATTCCAATATCCACCGGAAATAAATCTGCCCCTGCCGCCTTACACATGATTGCCGCACTCGTGTCACCACTCAGAAAATTTTCCGCTACAACCGCAGTAACTTCCTGCCCGGTCTGGGAAATTCCTTCCTCCACGACCCCATTGTCGGCACACATGACAATAAGCGCTTTCTTCCCAAAATGTACCTCATCGCTTCCTGTCATTCCCGCCGTCTGAATCAGTACTTCCTCCAGCCTTCCAAGGCTGTGAAGGGGCTTTGCAATACTATCCCACCGCTTCTGACACTGCTCCATTGCCGCTGTATCCGGCGGACATATTTTTTTCATTGTTTCTTTCAGAAGTTTTCCTTCTGTCTGAAGGGACTGTGCTGACATCTCTTACCTCTTTCTTTCCTTGCATTTTTTAATAAAAAGTTCTGCGATCTGTGGATTTCCCCCATAATGAATATGTGGATACCCCGCCAGAATCCGCTCTTCTGCATGCATACATCTCCAGGATCGTTCACTGAGTGGTTTCACTGCGAGAAAATCGTCTCCACAGTTTGTAGAGTCAAAATAGTGAAATTCATGCGCGGTGATCGGATCTGTCTTTTCTCCGAACACAGTCCCTTCCGTCAGTGTCACATACCCAAACCTCGAAAGTTTTCCGGTATAAAAAGTATTTCCCGGAAAGATACCTACCATCGGATATTCCTTTCCTTCCATATCTTTCAAAGTCTCATGCAGATACATAAATCCTCCGCATTCTGCAATGCAGCACACGCCCTGCCGAATCGCCTCGCAAACCGCCGTCCGCATTGATACATTTGTGCTGAGCCTTTCCGCAAAAAGTTCCGGATACCCTCCATACAGCACAATTCCTTCCAGCTCTGGCGGCAGTTCGGTATCATGTATTGGTGAAAAGAAACAAACTTCTGCCCCTGCCCGACGAAGCGCTTCTAGATTTTCCTCATAGATAAAGCAGAACGCCTCATCTTTTGCCACCCCGATGCGGACTTTCTCTCTTTGCACAATGCTTTTTCCCCTTTTCCCCTGATCTCCTTTTCTTACAAGATCATCTTTCTTCTCTACCACAGGGATGTCCTCCGCCTGCGCTGCCAGTTTTAACAGTCCATCCAGATCAACCGTCTTTTTCATCTGGTCTCCCAACAGATGCATCTGGTCTTTCAACTCTTTGATCTCTTCCGGAAGTTTCAGACCCAGATGCCTGCTTTCCAGTTTGAATCCTTTCAGTTCCGGCACATATCCGTACACCTGAATTCCCAACTGCTCTTCCACCATCTTGCGAAGTCTCGGATACAGCATTGGGGATACCCGGTTGAAAATCACTCCCTCGATCTGATTGTCTGTTTGATAGGCAAGGAACCCCTGGATCAAGGCTGTGACTGATACACTCATTCCTTTTCCATCCACGATCAGCACCGCCGGTGTCTTCGTCCACTTTGCCACTTCAAACGCACTTGCGCGCGTGGAAATTCCTGCAATTCCGTCATAATACCCCATAACCCCTTCCAGAATTGCAATATCACAATCTACAGAAGTAAGTTCGCGACAGATCTGCTCCTGATTTAAAAAGAATCCATCCAGATTCCGGCTTTTCGCTCCAATAATCTTTGTATGAAACATCGGATCGATATAATCCGGTCCACATTTAAAGGAAGCCACCGCTTTTCCCCGTGCCTGCAACGCCTGTAAAATCCCACAGGTGATCAGTGTTTTTCCACTCCCGCTCGCAGGTGCTCCAAGCAGAAATCGTGGCATTTTTTCTCCTTTCATTTATCTTTCCTGCCTTTCTCCTCCAAATGAAATGACATAGACCGGATTTTGTCCCGTCATCATATGATATCTTCCGACTTCCCGTGCACGCGCTGTCTGAACAGAGACAACCTCTGCACCGGAAATCTCCTGCTCTTTCAGATAAGTAAGCGCCTCTGTGACGGTCTCCAAGGTAATTGCATTGATCACAACCCGGACCGCTTTATTTTTTTTGCGGACAATATCCAGAATTTCTTTGAGATTTCCCGAGGAGCCTCCGATAAATACATGTGTCGGGGCGGGAAGATTTTCCAGTGCCTCCGGCGCTTTTCCGTGAACAATCTTCAAGTGATCTACAGCAAATGCCACTCGGTTTTTCCCCAGAAGCGCTACTGCCTCCTCATTTTTCTCCACCGCATAAACGACACCATCGGGAGCCTGCAACGCCATTTCCACAGCAACCGATCCGGTTCCTGCACCCACATCATAGATCACAGCATCCTTCCAAAGCCTCAGCTTAGAAATGGAGATACTTCTAACCTCTTCTTTCGTCATCGGAACCTTTCCCCTGCAAAACTGCTCGTCCGGAATCCCGCAAACGACCTCATGCCGCTCTGCTCTCCGATTCCAGATTAGAAAAACTGCGAGCGAATCGGTTTCCAACTCACAGAATTCCCTCACATTTCCCTGAAAAATTCGCTCCTCCGGATAAGAAAGTCTCTCCCCAACTGCGATTTTGCAGTCTCCAAAGCCGTACGCTGTCAATCTCTTGCAAAGTTCTGCAATCTGATTCTTTCCTCCTGCCAGTGCAAAAACCATAGGATGTTCCCGTACACCGGAAACCAGTCCTTCCTCTCTCCCATGGACACTGATCGCCTTCACTTTTTCCCATGGGACATGCAGCTTCGCACAGAAATAGACAAGAGACGAAATTCCGGGAATTACGCGGACTTCCAAGTTCTCCTCCTGTTCTTTTACATGACCAAGGAAATCCTTTGCTCCACTGAAAAAACCAACATCTCCAGAAAGTACAACCGCAACGTTTTCGTACTGTGGATGTTCTTTGATATATTCCAGTATTTCCTCCGCACGGTAGGCGCAGAAAATCTGCTGTCCTTCTTGTCTGACTGCCTCTGTCATCCGCTTCGCACCGATCAGAAGATCTGCCTCCCTGCATGTACGGCTGGCTTCCCCAGTCATCGTCTCAGCAGATCCCATCCCGATTCCCACAAGAGATACCCTTCGCCTTCTGCCTTTCTCCGACTGATCTCTCATTTCCTTTGTTCTTCCGTCTGTTTCCTCTTGAAACTGTTTTTCCAGCATTTCTTTGCACTGCTCCAAAGAAAGCCCTTCTTCCTTCTTTGGTCTTCCTATGATCACAAGCGGAATCCCAAGCTGTTCTGCTGCCTGCTCCTTCTCTCGAAATCCACCTGCTGTTCCCGACTCTTTTGTCACGACATAAGCCGCATGACACTGTGCAAACATTGCTTCATTCAATGCTTCTGAAAACGGTCCTTGCATGCAGATTACATGTTTTCCACGGATTCCAAGCTTGGCACATACACTGATAATCTCCGGAGCCGGCAGAACTCGCGCGTAAACCCGCTCTTCATAGTCAGGAATCTCGGTAAATGCTCCAAGCTCCTTACTTCCAGTCGTCAAAAAGATATTTCCGGCTGTCCCACTTAAGTACCGGGCTGCCTCCGCAGCAGAATCTACATAGATGTTCTTTCCATATTTTTTATATTCTTCGGATTTTCTGACAACTCTGATATATGTTCTTCCACCTTTCTCACAAGCAGTTCGGATATTTTTTGTCACTTCCACCGCATAGGGATGAGTAGCGTCAATGACAACTTCCGGCCTCTTTTCTTCAAAAAGTTTCCTCATATCTTCCTGATCCAGTCTCCCGCGGTGTACTTCCAGCTGTGCATATTCTTCCAGAACAGATTCCCCGTATTCTGTTGCCACACAGATCATGGCTGGAATCTGTCTTTCCTCCAGAAATGCTGACAGTTTTCTCCCCTCGGTTGTGCCGGCAAATACTATCACCCTACACATTCCGATACCCTCTCGGTGTTACCATCATCTCTTCCAGTGACATCGTCTGTGAATTACCGATAAATACTGTTGTAAACATATCAACCTGCTCTTCCTTCAGCGCTTCTAACGACAGAACCTTCTTCTGTTCCCCGGTTCTTCCGATATTGACTACAGTTCCGCAGACAATGTCCGGACTCTGATACTCCAGTAAAATCTCACAGGCCCGCCGCAGATAATCTTTTCTCTTTTTGCTCGAAGGGTTGTAAAGACAAATGACAAAATCTGCCTCCGCTGCAGCCCGCAGCCGTCTTTCAATCTTCTCCCACGGCGTCAGAAGATCACTAAGACTGATTAGACAGAAATCATGCATCAGCGGCGCTCCAAGTACCGCTGCCCCTGCGGTAGCTGCCGTCACTCCCGGAATCACTTCCAACGCTACCTCGGGATAACGCGCACCCATCTCGTAAAGTAACCCCGACATGCCATAGACTCCTGCATCTCCGCTGCAGATCATTGCGACCGTCTTTCCTTCCATTGCCGTCTCAAATGCCATTTCGCATCGTTTGACTTCCTGCCGCATCGGTGTTGTCAAAAATTCTTTCTCTCCAAAATGTTCCCGGATCAGATCTATGTACACCGTGTAACCAACAATGACATCACATGTCTTTAATATCTCCGCAGCCCGGATTGTCATCTGTTCATAGTTTCCCGGTCCAATTCCAACAATATATAGTTTATGCAAAATGAATCCTCCATTCTCTCACAGCCAGTGCCGCTGTCACACCATCCACCGCTGTCTTTCTTTGTATCAATTTCCCGCCGTCACTTGCAAGAAGTGCACTTCTCTCGCACACGTTGTCTACTCCCGTTGTCTCTTTTACAAATGCAGAAGAAGTAAAACTTCCCTCCACATCGTTTAAAACTTCTGCCGGATAGACTGCAAACGGAATCCCCGATTCCCTGCACCACTCTAAAATGCCCTGCTCCCTCGCTTTCAAGTCAATACTCGCCACCCGGCTGATTGCTTTTTTGTGGATATCCGCTTCCTTGCAAGCCTCATACACACACCGATCGATCTTTTCCTTATCTGTCCCTCTCCGGCATCCAATTCCTACCGTCACTGCCTTGGGGATCAGCGATAATACTCCTTCTTCCCCGCATCTTTTAATTCCGATATAGATTCCCGGACGTGCTGGCTCTTCTGCAAAATCCTCGCAGCAGTAAAGTCCTTCCGGAAGAATCTCCGGCAATTCTTTCTCACAACATATCGGGATCTTTTTTCCCGCAAGCAATGCTGCGGAAATCTCTTTTGCCAATTTCAGATCAGAAATCTCTAAATCATTTTCTTTTGCAAACAAGTCGACTGCAAACCGTTTCTTTCTGTCTGTCGCCGTCGTAATGACCGGAACTGCACCCACTGCATCTGCAATCCAGAGTGCCAATGCATTGGCGCCCCCCAGATGCCCTGCAAGAATCGGAATACAAAACATGCCTTCTTCATCTAGAACGATCACCGCTGGATCTTTCGCTTTATTTTCGATGAACGGCGCGATACTCCTCACCGCAATCCCGACAGCACCGACAAACACAATTCCATCCATCTGCCGCATCCATACTTGCACCTGCTCTTTTAGTTTCCCAAAAATGGCCGTTGCCCTCATTGTTTCCGGCACCTCTTCTTCCATGACATACCGGCTCTTCACATAACGAGAAACTTCATATGCGGTATTTTTTGCCAGTGTTTCTATTTGTCTTGCAAGCCGGGTACCCGCCTCGGTAAAACTGACGATCACAAGCCTTTTCTTTTTGCTTTCTATTTTTTTTTGCTGCTCTGTCAATGCTTCTTACTTTGTCCTTTCTCGCTCACTTGCTTCCTGACTTCTCCCCTCTCGAAATTCTGTCGTGAATTCCGGATGATATAAATCCGATCTGCGATACTGTTGCGGCAAAATAACATCACCTACAATGATCAACGCCGTCTTCGTAATACCATGTTCCCTCGCGGTCTGTGCCAGACTTCCTACAGTGCAAACATATTTCTCCTCGTCCGCCCATGTAGCTTTGTAGACGATCGCCGCGGGAGTATTCTCCTGATAACCTCCTGCAACCAGCCTCCGAGACAATTCTTCTAACATTCCGGTGCTTAAGAAAATGACCATCGTCGCCTGATGAGCTGCAAACGACTCAATCGACTCTTTTTCCGGTACTGGTGTCCGCCCCGCCATGCGAGTGATGACCACACTCTGAGAAATATCCGGCAGTGTGTATTCAAGATTCAGCGCCGACGCTGCACCGCAGAAAGAACTAACGCCCGGGCAGTAATCATAGACAATCCCTTTTTCATCCAGTGCATCCATCTGCTCCCGGATTGCCCCATACACACAAGGATCCCCTGTATGCAGGCGGACAATTTCACACCCTTTTTGATCGCCTTCTTCCATCACCGTCAGCACTTCCTCCAGTGTCATCTTTGCGCTGTTAAAGACTTCACATCCTTCTTTTTTCTCATCCAGCAACTCCGGATTGACTAGGGATCCTGCATAGATAATAATATCCGCCTCTCCAAGCAGCCGCTGTCCCCGGACAGTAATCAGATCTTTCGCCCCGGAGCCTGCCCCTACAAAATGTATCATAATTCCTTTTTCTCCTTTACAATGATCAGTGAATAGTAACCTGCATCTTCCGGGATTTCATCGATAGTACTATAAATTTTCTCTCCCGGCATCCCGCAATTTTCAATCATGACTGCCGTGGCATCTGCCTGCTTCAACAGTTCTTTGACATGTCCCATCTGTTTTCCTGCCTTCATCAATACTTTTGTCCCCGGAAGCTTCAATGCTTCCTCGATCTGATACGATGCAGGAATGATGTGCAGCATTTCTGATTTTTCCACCAGTCCCATATTCAGCCGCGCTGCCACTGCACAGAACGATGGAATTCCATTGACGATTTCCACAGGATAGCCTGCTTCTGCCACTCTATGGTGAACATAGAGGTAAGTTGAGTAGATTGTGACATCTCCCAGTGTCAAAAAGGCCACCTGCTTTCCTTCCCTTAAAAATACCTCAATAACCTCTGCCGCTTTTTGATGGCTCTCTTCTAAGCGCACCGGATCTTTCGTCATCGGCATCTTTACCGCAACCCTTGTTTTTTCTGTGATCTCCGGGAATACCGGGAGCACAATCTGATATGCCACACTTTTTTCTACATCTGTTCCGGGAACAATGATCACATCACTCTCCCGCATGATCCGCAGTGCCTTCAAAGTCAGAAGTTCTGCCTCTCCCGGTCCTACTCCAATTCCATATAATTTTCCTATCATTCCTCTATTGTCTCCTCATTTTCTGCAATCTTCTTTAAAAATGCTTCCGCGCATGCGGTCTCTCCAATCTTCCCTGTCCCGCTGGAAAATACAATCGCGGCAGTTGGCAGTTCTCCTTTTGTCCGCCATTCGAGATAATGTTCCATCCGCGCCATCAGCTCTTTCATTACCGCGTCACGTTCTTCTCTGCCCAGAAGTTCCAAAGCCTCTTCCGTCGTCGTACAGTCCAGAATCTTCCGGACCACTGCAGGGTCTATCCCTGCCCGAAGTCCTGCCGCCCCGAAAATTTCCATCCTTGCATCTGCACACCGGGAATGTGTGTTCATAATTCCCCCCGCCACTTTCACAAATTTACCAAGATGCGCCACAAATAATATCCCTTTTGCTCCAAACTGCGCTGCCAGATCAATCGTCTCCCCGACGAAATTGCTGCATTTGACTGCACGGTCCGGGCTGATCCCATAAGTTTCCTTCAGAAAATCTAACCCGTAATTTCCCGGTGCAGCCAAAAGCCAACCGTTCCCATTTGCCAGCTGCATCTGAATTTCCACACGGATCGTATCGATCAATGCCTGTTCACTCATCGGTTCCACAACCCCACTTGTCCCAAGCACGGAAATCCCACCTGTAATTCCAAGCTTAGGATTGAACGTCTTCTTCGCAAGCTGTTCTCCTTCCGGGATAGAAATGATGATCTCAAGTCCTCCTTCGTATCCATAACAGTCGCAGATCTCCTCTGCCTCTTTTCTGATCATCTGTCGCGGCACCTTATTGATAGCGGCAGCTCCTACCGGCTGGTCCAATCCTTTTTTGGTCACTCTCCCAACTCCGCGCCCTCCGTCAATTTCAATTTCCGTTCCATCTTTTCTTCTGACCGATGCATAGACAAATATACCGTTTGTAATGTCCGGATCATCTCCGCTGTCCTTTCTGACGGCACAGCTGACACGCTCAATCTTTTCTCCCTGCCTTTTCATCTCAATCTCACAGACAAGAAGCGTCAGTTCCTTTCCTTTCGGTAGAACCACATCCACCGATGTTTTCTCTTCTCCGGAAAGCAACATCCATACTGCTGCTTTTGTCGCAGCCTGGGCACATGTCCCTGTTGTATATCCTGCGCGAAGCCTTTTTTTCTCCATCTGTCCATCTCCTTTTCCAGTCTTCTAAAAACAAATGGCCCATCTCTCAACAATAAAAAGACAGCCTTTCGGCTGTCTTTTTATACACGGAAAAGAAATGCTTCCGCATCTCTCATAAAATCATTTTGTAAAATCATTCTAAGCTGTGTATACTCTTCTCCTCACCGAAAGATGTTACTTACCTATTGACCGATATCCTGACTTAGGACTAAAACCTACTTCCTGCCCTTCCCGCATCCGAAACTCATCCGAACACAGTGGTATGCAGGGTTCGTCATCCCTTACAGTAGAGTGAGCTGTTGCGGACTTTCACCGCATTCCCTGTTTCATTGGCATCTGCCAAAGTCAATATACGGTTATTCTACAAAGTTTTGAAAAACCTGTCAACTTAAAAATATTGGATCGTAACTGATTTCCCCATCTTTTCGGCAACTTCTTCCAGCTGTTCAACGAGATTCATGCGAATACTCAGATCAAATGGAAGGTTAGAATTCCGGTGTGCCACATTCATTGCCTTTCCAACAAACAGATGAATCTCTGTGCATTCCTCAATCAGCATTTTGGCAAGTTTGGATGCTCCATTATTCTTGTCCAGCTCCTCAAAAAATGTGGCGTCAATCTCCTTCTTCACATATTTCTTCAAGAGCTTCAACGCCAATCCAAGCGTCAGTACTCCTTCTGTCACAAGGTCGATTCCTTCGATGAGCGCCATCGGCGGCACTTTCGGATCATAGTCTTTCAATGAAGTGTAAATTTCTTTGCCAAGCACCCTTGCTGTAATATTGGTGCTTGTCCCTCCGGATACCACCTTTTTTCCTTCCTGCTTCATGAACGACTTCACAACCCGCTCATCGTCCTCCTTATTCTCCGGCGGCCCGGTAAAAATATTGACGATCTGCCGCGGGATCACATGCATAACAGCAACTGTCGTATCGTCTCCCGGACGGTGCCCATAAAGTTCATCACAGGTATCTGCAAGCGAAACCGCCAATCTTGATGCGGAGATCTCCTCCGACAGGCAGCGGATCGCCGCCTTCGCCATACTGTCCCATGTCCAGCCAAAATTCAGGAAATCTCCCGGACCTGCATAGAGCACCCCATCACTCATCAGAACAAAGTAGTCACCCAACTCTACCCGGAAACGATATTCATGGATTTGCTTTCCTTCTATATTCCGCTCCTCGTATGGATAAGACTGTACTTTATGATCCCGGATAAAAATACAGCTTGGATTGTCAAATTCCACCAGATATGCTTCTCCATTCCGAAAAATCTGGAGAATGCTAAATGTTGCATAGGCAACTTCCCTTACTTTACAGACCGGTAGCGTCTTTGCGATCGTCTCCACACAAGACTCGATCGTCGCCCCGTTAAACAACATTGTTCCAAGAATCTTTGAGGTCAGCGTAGCCAGAATATTCGCCTTGACACCGCTCCCCATACCATCTGCCAAAATCACAATATCCGAATCCGCAGTCTTTAATACTTCCACTTTATCCCCGCATAGCTCCTCGTGGTGCTTATTCAGGCTTTTCCACGCAACATCTACACTGATTCCCATGGCTAGTCCCCCTCTCCATCAAGGAGAATCGAATCCCGAAGCTTTGTCAGAGTCACTTTTGTCTCTGCGGTCGTCTCTCCTAACAGCCCGGCAATTTCCTGTGCGACCATCATCTGTTTGTCAATGACACGCTGTGCCATCTCCACCGTCTCCATTTTCAGATTATAGTGTTTCTCTTTTGCTTTTTCTTCTTTTGTGATGTCCTGATAAATAATCAGCACCGACTCCATCTCCGGAATATATATGATCTTTTCCTCAGCTTTCATGCCTAACTGCTCCAGCTTCACTTTCTTGTATGTAATCGACTCTCTCGTCTGGAAAACGTCCTCTACATCTGCTGTATCCACAAAGTCATACAGATATCTTTCCAGCGCTTCTTCTCTGCTGATTTCGAGCAGTTCCTGTGCCTTCTTATTGCATTCCCGGATCCGCATCTCCCTATCTATAATAAAAATAAGATTCGGTGTCACATCCATCACTACATTCGACATGGACTCTGCTTTGGAAAGTGCATACGGCAGACACATACTATTCTCTGCTTTCTTCTGAAAAACTGCAATCGCCTTCTCCCGGCAGGTTGCGTATCCGCACGCACCACAGTTTAATTCATCCTTCTCAGAATACTTTCCTGTCTCTCTTAAAATTGCAGAAAGTTCCTCCTCGGTCGGAAGCTGCTCTTTTGGCGGATGCGGCGCAAATTGTCTGGAAAGTTCGACTTCCAAAGACTGTGGCTCATATTGTGCCTTCTGATGGGCAGCCACTCTCCGCTCCATCTCCACTTTTGCCTTGATAAACGACACATTCCATTTTCCAGATGCCGGTCCCTTGACACAGCCACCATCGCAGACATTCGCTTCGATAAAACAGTGCTCCAATTCGCCTCTTTTCAAACTTTCCAGCATTTCCATACAATTGTCCAGTCCATCGACATACACTTTGTGGTATTGTTTTTTTTCTTCACCTTGCTCTTTCTCCCGCATTTCGGAAGAATCCACCATCACAGACTGAAGGACTCCACCACTGACCGGATAAAGACGGTTCACACCACAATCCGGGTTTGCCACCGGAAGATCTTCACATTCTTCCAGAACAATCTGTTCTTCCTCCAGCCACTGTTCCAATTCCTCAAATGTCAGAATCGCATCCACTGCGCCAAACACGCGGGAATCTCCCATTGCCTCCTGCTTTTTCGCAATACAGGGACCGAGAAAGACTACCTTTGTCTGCTCCCCATACATTTTTTTGATCAGTCTTCCGTGCGCGATCATCGGAGAGACAACCGGAGCAAGCTGGTCTGTCAATTCCGGATAATACTTCTCCACAAGTTCATTCACACTTGGGCAGCAAGTTGTAATGATATTTTTATACGTCCCTTCCCGCAGCAGTTTCTGATACTCTCTCGTGACAAGTGCCGCACCTTCTGATGTCTCCCGCACTTCATCAAATCCAAGCTTCCGAAGTGCTCCGACAACCTGTCCCGGCGTCCGATAATTCATCACTCCCAAATACGATGGTGCGATTGATACGACAATCTTCATATTCTGTCGAATATAGGCTTTGATCAGTTCTAGGTCACTTGCGAAACGCTTTGCATTCTGCGGACAGACTTCCAGGCATTTCCCACAGTGAATACAGTGATCATTCATAATGTGCGCCTGCTCATGTCGGACAGAGATTGCCTTGACACTGCAATTTCTCACACATTTATAACAGTGCTTACAGCTCGCATTCTGAAAATCAATTACTTTCATTCCATTCACTCCATTCAAAAAAAGGACCTTTCCCATCGCAAGGTCCCTTCTTTTTGTTATTCATATTTTGCAAGAATCTCTTCTACATCTTCCGCTTTCACATGGTTGTACACATCGTCATTCACCATCAGAATCGGTGCCATGCCACATGCTCCAATGCACCGGCTTGCGTCCAGCGAAAATTTTCCATCGGCAGTACATTCTCCACCACCGATTCCAAGTACTTCCGTCAGCTTATTGTAGACATCTCCTGCTCCCTTCACAAAACATGCCGTTCCAAGACAGATCGATACCTGATATTTTCCCTTCGGGCTCAACGTAAACTGTGGATAGAAATCAACAACCTCTTCAATCTTGTGAAGCGGGATATCCATCTCATCCGAAATAATCGTCTGTACTTCCGTAGGAACATATCCATAAATCTCTTGTGCCTGCTGCAATACTGCCATCAATGCCCCCTGTTCGCTTTTTCTCTTTTCGATCACTTCACGCAGTACCGTCTCCTGTTCTTTCGTTCCCTGAAATGGAACTGTCGACTTATTTGCCATCTGAAAAACCTCCCTTGTTCTTATAACTATGTCAGTATACTGCATTCATCGTATCATAAATAGGCGCTTTTTGCCATATCGTTTCAAATTTTCATACAAAAAAACAGTCGGAAATGCTATCTTATCACATTTCCGACTGCGCCTCATCTAAAAAATGATTTATTCGTCTTTCTGCGTATCGTCCTTCTCTTTCTTGGAAGATTCTACTTCGGAAGGTTCTACTTGAGAAGATTCTGTTTCGCAAGATTCTGTTTCAGATTTCTGAACTTCTGGTTCTTCCTCGGATTCCTTCTGTTCTATCTTCTCTGAATCATCTGGTTTTTCTGCCTCTTCCACAGGTATTACCTCTGTTTCAGGCATTTCCTCTGTTTCAGACACTTCTGCTGCACCCTGACTCTGTGCCTCATGGATCTTGTTCCAGTCTTCTTCTTCTTTCTTCAAAAGTGCTTCTTCTTCCGGATCCGGGATATTCTCTACAAGCGGAAGCGCCGGCAATACCTGTGTCTTCTCTTCTTCCAGACCTTCTAAAGATGTCTCCGCCTTTTCTTCCTCATCTGGTTGTGATTCTGACAGTTCCTTTGCTTCTTCCTCAAGTTCAGCAAGCTCACTGTCCAGTTCCTTCTCCAGCTCTGGGTCTGCTTCTTCAGAACTAATCTCTTCTATAATTCCCGGAAGTTCCCCTTTCTCTCCACGAATCTTCTGGCGTTTGGCTTCGCGGATTTTTCTTGCTCTCGCCTCCATCAGCATAATAATGATCAAACCGATCAGCGCCGCAAGTGCTACCCCTGCTGCCACAAGTACCGGTGTCGGAAGCTTCGGCAACTGAAAAGAGTGTTTCTTTTCTTTCTCTGTATTCTTTGACACTTCTTTTTTATCTTCTGTATCTTCTTTTTCTGTCTCGCCAGCAGCTTTGTCTTTCTCTTTTGCGAGCACATATTCCCCGCCTTTTTCAAAGATCAAAGTTACCTTATCCCGATCTACTACGATCTCTGTTCCTTTGTCCAGATTGCTTCTCTCATAGAGGAACAATTTCTCTGCACCTTTTAACTGCTCTGGAAGCTGGTAGATAACCGTCACTTTCCCCGGAAAGTTTTTGCTCATCATGAATTCCAATACTTGGTACGCACCGATTTTGTCCGATTCTTTCTTGGAAAGCGTAACATTTTTCTCGATGAGTTTTGTAAAAAGCTCATTTTCCGGATTCTTTATATCTGCCCCTTTGATCTTGATGGAGTAATTATCGTACTCTAATGTCAGCTCAAAGTTCGGATTTTTAGCAAGAACAGTCAAAATTTCCTTGTCAAGCTTATATGGCTTACTTCCGTTGACAAGAGAATTGCTCCCACCCTTGATCGCTGCATTGATATTCTCAAGCAATGTCGGTTCAGCAATACTTCCCACTGTGTTTCCCGCTGAGGTTCCACCTGAACTTCCTGTGGACTGACTCTTGGAAGGATTCCTCGTTGTATTCTGATTCTCCGACCCGCTGTTGTCCGTAGTTCCTTGTGTATTGCCCTGCTGGTTCCCATCTGGTTTCGATGATTGATTCTCCTGCGGCGGATCTGTCTCCGGTTTCTCTGGCTCTTCCGGTTCTGCCGGAGGTTGCGGATCTGGATTTTCCGGCTCTACTGGGGGGTTGGGATCTGGCTCTACCGGAGGTTTTGGTTCTGGATTTTCCTCCTTCGGAACATCCACAGATGTGATCGTTCCATTTCCGGTATTTCCATAATACACTTTCCCATCATCGCCAATCAGAAGATAATCTTCTCCATTTTTCTTCGTCTCCGAAGTATAGACGGTCTCCACCGTCATCTTTTTGTCTGCGTCAAACTTGGCCACATACAAATTTGCATAGTCTTCTTCCTGTGTAAAATACACATAGAAATTCTCACCTGATTTTGTAACCGCCTGACTAACGACCGGATGATCTGTCTTCTGTGACAGAATCTCAGTAGCATCAGATTCAGAGTACACCGCTATGTAACCCTGACCGCTTCCGCCTGTCACAAACACCTTCCCTTCCAGAATCGAAATAATCGCATTTCCTTTATCTGGCAGCGAAATAGTCGCTTTCTCTGTCACCTTCCCATCACTACTGAGTGTAACCTTGTAAAGAATTCCTTCATCTGTCGCAAACCACACAGATCCATTTGCCTCTACAAGCGGACTTCTCACTTTCCCCGTGATGTCATCCTTCTTGTCTTTCACCTCTCCGGTCTTTGCATTTGCAAGTACCAGTTTTCCAGAGTCTCCTGCAAATAGTACATTCTCTCCGAGAATAGCTGCTTTTGTACCGATATAATTTCCTTCTTTTTGTTCTGCTGACTTCCACTCCGGTGCAACTGCATCAGTTCCTGTCCTAGAGTCTGTCTTAAATGCGGCAAAATATCCTGATACTTTCTGCTCCTGTGCCACCGGACTAAAACCTGCATAAATCATATGATCATGATATAAAATCTGGCTCTGTACCGAAAATCCTTCCGCAGGCTTCTCTGTCAAAAATACAGAGCTTAGATCAGATGTCTTCACCGCCTGAATCCTTCCGTCTGAAAGTGGGACAAACAACATGCCCTCCCCATTTTCGATGACTGCCGATTCGGATGCATCCGCTGCTAGTTCTGTGGAAGCAGTCTCCTTTCCGGTTGTGACATCAATTACTTTTAGTACATTTCCAACAGTCACATAGAACTGATTCTCTATCATAAGCGGAAGTGAGGTCTGTATCTCTGCTGCATCACTAATCGTCCAGTGAATCTCGGCCTTCTCTTTTGCATTCTCAGTCTCGGCAGCAGATACTGCCAACGGTGCGCAGCTTAACGCCATCGATAACGACAAAGCAGCGCATCCTACTCTGAGGGTTTCCCGATATTTCCGATTTGGTCTCATCTAGTTTCTCCCCTTATTTCTATTTCTGTCTCTAAAATATATCTGAGTCTAATCATTTCTATGTTACTCATCTTTTGCCCTGCTGTCAACCTCTCCGGAGTGATTTCCCAATTATTTCTATCGCTTCTTTCTCACTGTCACTATACAAAATCTACTTCGCTCCCACCAGATGACACGCCACTCGATGCCCTTTCTGTACCCCTCTCATTTCCGGTGTCTTTTCTTTACAAATCTCCTCCGCATATGGACAGCGCCCGCAGAATGCACATCCTTTCATTTCACCTGTGCGAACTGGCTGCTCCCCCCGCAGAATATTTCTTTTCCCTCGCACAACATATGGATCCGGTGCGGAAGCAAGCAATGCTTTGGTATACGGATGCAGAGGATTTTCAAAAAGACTTTCTGCATCTGCTTCTTCAACAAGTGTGCCAAGATACATCACTCCAATTCTGTCTGAAATAAATCGAATCACACCGATATCATGGGAAATAAATAAAAGACTAATTCCTGATGTCTTCTGAATTTCCACCAACATATTTAAAATCTGTGCCTGTATCGATACATCGAGCGCTGATACCGGCTCATCACATACGATTAACTTAGGCTCTATCAACAGTGCACCTGCAATCCCAAGCCGCTGTACCTGTCCTCCAGAAAGTTCATGTGGATATCTGAAATAATGCTCCTCAGAAAGTCCAACTTGTTGGAGCACTTTTAGCGCCCGCTCTTTCCGTGCTGAAGCATTTTTTTCTCCGTGAACAATCAAAATCTCCTCAAGGATCGAACCAATCCTCTGACGTGGATTTAATGCAGAAAGTGTATTTTGAAACACCATCTGTAACTCTTTTCGTAGAGGGCGAAATTCCTTTTCGCTCAGTTTACAGAGATCTTTCCCCTGATAAAAGATTGAACCGGCATCCGGTTTGTCCAAGCCTACGATTGCACGCCCAGTTGTAGACTTTCCACATCCAGACTCCCCGACAAGCCCATATGTTTCTCCCTTTTTAATCTCAAATGTTATTCCATCTACCGCATACATTTGTTCTTTCTTTCCAAAAAACCTGCCTCCACTCCCATGTAACGGATATGTTTTTTTCAATCCTTTGACTTCCAGCAAACATTCTTCCATCCCTATGCTCCCCCCTTCTGTCCTTGTTTCTCTGCGTATTTCCAACATTTTACAAAATGTCCCGGCTGTACTTCCACAGATGGTGGCTGCTCGCTTCTGCACTGTTTCGTTGCTTCCGAACATCGCGTGCAGAAGTGGCATCCTTCCGGAACTTTCGAAAGAGGAGGCACCGTTCCCGGAATTGTCGGAAGTTTTTTCCCTTTTTCTACTCCTAAATGCGGAATACTTGCCAGAAGCCCCTTTGTATATGGATGAAGCGGCTCAGCAAACAGCCGATCTGTCTTCGCCTCCTCTACAATCTGACCAAGATACATTACTTTTACACTGTGACAAATTTGAGACACTACTCCCATGTCATGCGTAATAAACAACACCGACATTCCCAGTTTCTCATTCAGTTCCTGAATCAGATATAAAATCTGCTCCTGGATGGTAACATCAAGTGCAGTACTCGGCTCATCTGCAATCAAAAGTTTCGGCTCACATGCCAGTGCCATCGCAATCATTACCCTTTGCTGCATTCCTCCTGACAGCTCAAAAGGATATTTCTTCATACATGCTTCTGCACCTGGAATTCCTGTAAGTTCCAGCATTTGGACTGCACGCTTTCCTGCTTCCTGCTTTCCCATTTTTTTATGAAGCATTAAAATTTCACTTAACTGTTCACCGATTGTATGTACTGGACTTAGCGAATTTAGTGGATCCTGAAAAATAATAGAAATCTGATTTCCCCTGATCTCCTGCATATCTGAAAGTGATTTTTTCAAAAGATCTTCTCTCTCAAAAAGAATCTCTCCATTATACTTTACCACTGTATCATGATCTCTCAGCCTCAAGATAGACTGTGACATCACACTTTTTCCAGAACCAGACTCTCCTACAATGCCTGTGATTTCCCCCGGTGCTACCGAAAAGCTCACACCGTCTACCGCTGCAAGCCATTTCTTATGAACCGAAAAGAAAACACTTAAGTCTTTTACTTCCAGTATTGTCTCTTCGCTCTGTTTCATTTGCTCTTCCATTATTTTTTCGCCCCTCCTTTTACTCTTGGATCCAGATAGTCCCTTAGCCCGTCCCCAAACAGATTCAGGCTCAGTACACATAGGATTACTGCTATACCCGGACAGAGCATTGTCCATGGTGCCTTTGAAAACACAAGCTTACTTGCCTGAAGCATATTTCCCCAACTCGCCGCAGGAGCCGGAACACCTGCCCCTAGAAAACTGAGTGATGCCTCTGATATAATTGCCTGTGCGAAAATGAAAGATGCCTGCACGATCAATGGTGATACAACTCCCGGCAAAATTAGTTTCCACAATATGCGGAGTGTGCCGAATCCCTGCACTTTTGCCGCCTCGACATACGGCTGTTCCCGGATGACCATCGCACTCGCCCTCACCGTTCTCGCCACACTCGGCGTATAGACAACAGTCAGAGCAATCACGACGTTCCAGCTTGATGCTCCAAGTCCTGCAATCAATGCGATTGCCAAAAGGATTCCCGGAATTGCGATCAATCCATCGCAGATTCTCATCAAAATCTGATCCAATATTTTAAAATAACTTGCATATATTCCAATAATTGTTCCCAGCAGGCAGGAAAACACAGCCACACAGCCCCCCACCCACAACGACACTCTCGCTCCGTACATCAGACGGATAAAAATATCTCTTCCAAACTCGTCTGTCCCGAGAAGATATTTTCCTCCCGGCGCTTTCAATCTCTCTGCCACTGTCATCGCATTTGGATCAACAGAACTAAAAAGTGGAATCAAAACTGCCGCAAGCAAAATCAGCATAAATCCGGTAAATCCAATTATCAGCGCCGGACTTGCAAGCAAACGTTCTTTTCGAATCTGCCACTGTTCTTTTATAATCAGTCCACTCGATTCTGAAATAGTTTTTCTTGTAAAATGCATCTTATCTCCTCCTATCTGCGCCCGGCCGAAGTCTCGGATCTACAAATCCATATAAAATATCGACCGCAAGATTAACAAACACATATAGACATGTGACAAACAAAACAACTCCCTGTATCACAAACACATCTCTCCGGTTGATAGATCCAATTGTCAGCATTCCAAGTCCCGGAATATTAAAGAGCGTTTCCGTCACAATCGTTCCAGTGATCAGACTGCCAAAAGACTGTCCAACCGCCGTAAGGATAGCCGGAGCTGCATTTTTCAGTCCATATTTCATGATGACTGCCCACTCTTTCAATCCTTTCGCTCTGCCGGTATGGATATAATTTTTATAAAGTACATCCAAAAGCGCCGCCCTTGTCATTCTTGTAATGTAAGCAGCTTGCACAATTCCAAGTGACAATGCCGGAACAAACAGATATTTCAAATGTTCCCCCAGACCTTCCGACAGCACCGCATAGCCTGCAACCGGAAACCACTGATTATATACACTGAGAAATAACATCAGAAACATACTCAGCAAAAATCCCGGAAGTGCCACCCCTAGCAGCGAAACAGATACTGCTGTCAAATCAAATGCGGTTCCTCTTTTGTATGCTGCAATAATTCCCATTGGCACTGCAAGTACAATAGCAATGACCTGCGCAAAAATAGCAAGGCTTAATGTAGGTGGAAAATATTCCCGGATTGACTCCAGCACAGACTGGTGCAGAAAATAAGACTCTCCCCAGTTTCCCTGCAGTACATTGCCAAACCAGTCCACATACTGTACAAGGAACGGCCTGTCAAATCCTAGTTCCGTATTCAATTCTGCAATCTGCTCCGGTGTAGCTTCCATCCCAAGCAGCGCTGTCGCCGGTCCTCCCGGAATCATATAGACGACGAGAAACGCCACGCAGGATACCACAAACAGCACCGGGAGCAAAGATAAAAATCGTTTCCATATATAAGATAACATTGTTTTTCCCTCTCCTTCACCGAAAAGCGGCGGAGTGCCTTTTTTTGCATCCCGCCGTCTTCTTTTTTCTACTATTTTGTCGTTGTCGCATTCCAGTAAATCGGAAATCTCAAATATCCCACATCTTCTACCTCTGCACGCATCGCGCTGATTCCTGTGTAATGTCCAATAACCGTTGCTGCTCCGTATTCGTATAAGAATGTCTGCAAATCTGCCCATGCAGCAGAAGCATCTTCCGCATTTGCTGCAGAACGGATCTTTTCGATTCCTTCTGATACTTCCGGTCTGTCAAGCCCTGCCCATCCTTTATCTAGTACAGATAATTGGATTGGCAACATGTTATAGCTATTACTTGTAATAAACATAGAAAACTGCTTCGGATCTGCACGGTGTTCCATGAATGTACTGAAGTCATAGCTTTCTACTTCCGCATTAATTCCAGCTTTCTTTAACTGTTCCTGAACAACAAGTGTTGCATTATACATTTCTTGATAATCTGGTGTTGTAACAAGCACAAGTTTTTCGTTATTGTATCCCGCTTTTTGAAGTAACTCTTTTGCTTTGTCTACATCATTCTGATTGTAATATTCTTTTCCCGCATCCGTTCCCCACTGTGCATCTGTTGGAATGCTCCAACTTGCATTTGCTTCAAAGAGGTCTGGATTTCCATAACTTGCAAGCAAAATATCTTCGCAATTTAATGCCGCCAAAACTGCTTGTCTCATATTGACATCTGCCATGATTCCTTCTGTTGTATTTAAGAACAGATTCAGTGTACCGCCGCGTTCTACACTCATTTCCAAATTTTTATCTTTGGAAAGTTCTTCATAGTTATCTGCTGGAATCTCTTCCGCAATATCATACTGTCCGCTCTGTACTCCGGCAATCCTTGTTGCAGTATCTGTCACAACGTCAAAGTAAAGTGTTTCTGTGGCAGCTTTCTTCTCCCCCGCAAGTCCGGTAGATACCTCTTCTGCCGGCTGATATGCTTCATTCTTCTCAAGCTTTACATACTGATCCTGCTTCCAATCTGCTACCTTATACGGACCAGTTCCAATATATTCCTTAATTCCCTCTGCTGTGGCTGTCTCTGCCACATCTGCCGGATAGATTGCTGCAAACTGGATTGGACTTGCAAGAATCATGATGATATCTGAGGAAGCCTGATTCACTTTCAATGTCACTGTATAATCATCCACCTTCTCAAATACAGAGCCTCCGATCAATGTTTTTGCTTTTGCAGAAACTTCCAACCATCTGTTCATAGAAGCAACGACATCATCTGCCTTCATCTCTTCTCCATTGTGAAACTTTACACCCTCGCGAAGTTTGATCGTATAGACCGTTCCATCCTCACTGACTTCATAAGATTTTGCAAGCACTGGTGTCGGTTCATAATTTTCACTCATTGCAAACAACGGCTCATAAATATGAACTCCAAGCCCTCCTACAATATTGGAATTGATTGACTGAGGGTCAAGAGATGGTGGATTCGCAGAAATTGCAATATGCATTTCTGATTCTTTTGTTTCCTTCTTTTCTGCGGTTCCCTTATTCTCCTTTGCACCACCGCATCCTGTAAACAACAGCGACATACACATCGTTGCTGCCAGAAGACCTGCTATTACTTTTCTTTTCATAAACGTATTTCCTCCTAAATTTTTCCTTGAAAAATCTCTGTAACATCTTGATATCCGGCATCCTACCGGAACCATACCTATTTTAACGGAAGATTCTTTTTTCGTCTAATTGATTTTTTCTGCAAAAACTTATTGTTTATCGATTTTATCAATAGAAAAAAGTGATCAATCCTACCAACTGATCACTTTGCCTTTTTACCGGATAAACATCGCATCTCCAAAACTAAAGAAACGATATCTTTCTTTAATTGCTTCCTCGTATGCATTTAATACATGCTCTCTTCCTGCTAATGCCGAAACAAGCATAACAAGTGTAGATTCTGGCAGATGGAAGTTTGTAATCAGACAATCCAGTACTTTAAACTGATATCCCGGATAAATAAAAATATCCGTCCATCCACTCACTGGGGCGATCGTTCCATCTTCTTTTGCCGCAGACTCAATAGTGCGGCAGCTTGTAGTACCGACCGCAATGACTCTTTTGCCATTTGCTTTTGCAGTGTTGATCTTCTCTGCTGCCTCTTCCTCAATCTGATAGAACTCAGAATGCATGTGGTGTTCTAAAATATTATCTACTTTCACCGGACGGAATGTCCCTAGACCTACATGCAAGGTCACTCTCGCAATCTGCACTCCTTTTTCCTCAATCTTCTTTAACAGCTCCGGGGTAAAATGAAGTCCTGCTGTCGGCGCCGCTGCAGAACCGCTGTGTTTTGCATAAACCGTCTGGTATCGGTTCTTATCTTCCAACTGATGTGTGATGTACGGCGGAAGCGGCATCTGTCCAAGACGGTCAAGGATTTCTTCAAAAATCCCTTCATATTCAAAATGGATCAGACGATTTCCTTCTTCTACAATATCCACCACTTCTCCGACTAACAATCCGTCCCCAAAGCTGATCCTTGTTCCGATTTTAGCCTTTTTCCCAGGTTTTACCAATGTCTCCCAGACATCGTTTTCCTTTCTCTTTAACAGCAATACTTCAATCTTTGCATCTGTTCCGATTTTGGAACCGATCAGCCTTGCCGGGATCACTTTCGTGTCATTGATCACAAGGCAGTCCCCCGCCTCAAGATAATCTATGATTTCTCGGAACACATGATGTTCTGTCTTTCCCGTCTCCTTATCCAGTACAAGCAATCTGGAACTGGATCGATCCTCCAGCGGATCCTGCGCGATCAATTCCTCCGGTAAATCAAAATTAAAATCTTCTTTTCTCATCTTCCGTCTCCTTCACTTCTTGTCGTTCTTCTATCTTCTCATCCATTCTGTCGCCCTGCATCTGCCGGCAAACTTCTCTATCTTCTTTCTCCACGCCCTGTCTCTGCTCTGATTCTGCCTGCACAGCTGGATTCTGCATAGGATGATGTGGCATCCCATATGATCCCTGCGGTACTCCGCTATTGACAACTGTCACTTTCACTCGCTTCTCGTAAATCACGCGCGTACCACAAATCATATCATGCAATCCCCGCTTCTGTCCATCAATTCCTGCCATGATATATCCGATTCCCCCAAAAAAGCTGCACAGAAATCTTCCGATTGTTTCCCGATAGATTACATTAAAAAGTGTAAGTTTCTCTCCTGTTTCCGCGACTACACGGAGATTCATCAGCTTTTTCCCAAGTGTTGTACCGGTATAATACGTCAGCAAAATATAATACAACACGCCGCCAAGATACAGATAAATATCCTTGATCGTATACGAAAACAACACCCTATACTCCAAAAGTTCCGTCGGAAGGAACAGCGAAAGCAAAGCAAGCGGAATCCTTGCAAACAACAAGATTCCTCCAACTATTACCATATCAATCAAGTGCGCCGCCATCCGGACAAAAAATCCTGCACATACAGCCGGCTCTCCGGCTTTATTGTAACTGTTCTGCATAATACATCAGCACCCCGCTTCCAAGATCCTCATTCCATTCCGTCAGCACTTCCGCCTCAGATTTTGGTTTGAGTGTCTCCAGTTTAGAAAACAAAGATGCGAGCGGAGACACTCCCTGCTCAGGTTCATAAAATGTTGTACATCCTGTTTCCTGTTCCATTGCTTCCTGCATTTCCTCATACAGACTAATCTCATCGATCAACCCATTTGCTTTTGCCTGTTTTGCGGTGTAAGTTCTCCCATCTGCAATTTCTCTGACAGTCTCTTCTGTCATCTTTCTTCCATCTGCAACAATTTCCACAAACCGATCAAAAGACTCATCAACAGAACTCTGGTAAATCGCAATCTGTTCCTCTGTCAGCTTACTCATATCTTTATTTTTTCCGCTAGTAATACTCACAGAGCGGATTCCCAGTTTCTCATACAGTCCACTCATATCGTATCCGGACATAATCACACCAATCGACCCTGTTGTCGTATTGGGATTCGCATAGATCTTATCGGATGGTGCAGAAATATAATACCCGCCAGACGCTGCATAATGCTCCATGTAAGTCCAAACCGGACGTCCGGTTTCTTCTTTATATGCTACTAATTTTCGGTATAATTCCTCCGACTCATATACGGTTCCTCCCGGAGAATCAACTCGAAGTAAAATCCCCTGATTTTTCTCATCCTCCATCATCCGGTCAATATAATCCAATGTGGTATCATGCTGATAGCCTGCCACAGTATCAAATATACCGTTGGAAGAAGTCTGTTCCTGAATCGTCCCTTCCACAGCAACAATCCCAATATATGGTTCTCCCGGAAGGGTTGTCGTATTTCCTCCTAACAGCGCATCCTCTGTCTTTTTTGCCGTATCCGCCAACATTCGCTCAGATAATGTATTTGTCAGCACACTGGAAACTCCTGTCACAATAAAAAGTCCTGCGGCAACAACCGCACCTATGATCTGTTTTTGATTCATCTTCTGTTCATCCTTTCTTGCCTTTCCCATTTCCTGCAACTGCTATTTCTTATTCTACCACAGGAAAAAAAGAAAGTCATCAAAAGTTGTTCATCAACAAAATAAACTATAATGTTGCATAAGAGTCACCCTTTTTTCTCCATTAGCAACGTATACCATCAATAAAAAATACACCTTACTAAAAATCTCTCAGCAAGGTGTATTTTTCATAAATACTTTTATCTATTATTAATTTTCTTTTCTATTTGCTGTTTTCCTGTTTCTTTTTGAAACACAAAAACAAATCATAATGATGCCTCCCGATACTATCAGCAGCAAAATCAACCCGGTAACTACAACAGGGTCTCCTGTTTTTACCGACTCTCCCTTACTTGGTTTTTGAGCTGTTTGCCCATTCGGCTTTTCTCCATCCGGTTTTGGCTGTTCCGGTTTTGGTTGTTCTGGGTTTGGTTTTTCCGGACTTGGCTGCTCTGGGTTTGGCTGTTCTGGGTTTGGCTGTTCTGGGTTTGGCTGCTCTGGGTTTGGCTGCTCTGGGTCTGGCTGCTCTGGGTTCGGCTGCTCTGGATCTGGCTGCTCTGGATCTGGTTGTTCCGGAACAGATGCCAAAAATTCAGCAGCTCCAATATCAGGCTTTCCATCGGCAAGGCTGTTTCCAAAGAAATCTTTGTCATATCCAACCCCATTGATTTGCGGGAAGTTATTTCCCATCACATAATCAATACTATTTCCATTTTTCGCCTGCTCAAAAAGATTTCTTGGAGACATACCTCTTCCGTCAACTAACTCTGTACCTCCAAAATGTTTCCATGCTTCGTCTACTGTAATTCCCTTGTCGATCAACACGGAAGTATCTTCCAATTTATATCCATCCAGCGCTCCAGAGGATCCGGTTACTGCTGTTTTACTCTCATTTACTTCCGGGCCGGTTCCAGGTGCTGTCAGACCTGCATCTTCCGCTTTCAATGGGTTATCATCCCCCTCAAACGCCTCTATCCCACCAGTATATGCATTATTATATAATTTCATATACGTTGTTAGATTTTGTGTTTCTCCTCCATAGAATTTCTGTCCTTCTGGGTAGTGGAACACATTATTAAATGCAAAGGTATCATTTACCCCTTGTCCAGCTCCTGTATTTGATAAAAAGAAGACTCCCCTCTCTAAAAGCTGATCTGAGTAAATTGTGTTGTTATAAATCATAGTTCCTTTTGGACATCCCTGTGCAAATTCAAATGTTTTATCACGGTCATTCTGACTGATATTGTAGCGCACTGTCGCTCCTGTATGCGGATACCCACCCATAATAAGCATAAATCCACCTTCGTTATTGTGGCTGTAATTATACTGCATAACCGAGTTTGAAGATGCATGGTCACAGTCTAACCCCTGACCATCCGTTGTTCCATGTGTCTCATATGCTTCGTTATATTGCAACACTGTATTCGCTGCTTCAAATGGCCAGATACCAACATTATATCCTGTATTCTGATACCGACAATCTCTTACCAGGTTATGTTCAATCAATGCCCCATCTGTATCTCTGACTGTAATTCCATCTCCTCCGATTTTCTCCATATAGTTGTCTCTTACAACTACGTTGGTCGATGGATACCAGTTTACAGGGACACCCGGATCATTCTTTTCCCACTGGTTACACCACTGTGAACTGATCAACTTAATTCCAGATCTGTCCACTCTCTCAAATGTACATCCCGAAATTAAAATCTGATCATATTTGCTTGGAACTCCTGTTAATGTTCCATTTTGTATATTTGCTTTTACATCGAAGAAAATTCCACCATTCCACTTAGATTTAATATTTCCATTAATGTCATGAATATAGCAATCTTCAATTCGAATATCTGAAGCGGTTCCAAAATCACGGATTGACACGTTAATTGCTCTTAACGCTTTTTCCTGATTGTTGCTTCCATTCAACTCAAAATTTTGATTATACTTTTGATCTAAGTTTGTAATTTCTAAACGATTAATATGAATATACTGCTGATTATATAATGAAATTACATTTTCAACTTCTCCGTTTCCTTCCAGTCTTGGCAGTTCCCCTTCTCCGTAAGAACTGATTTCGATTGGCTGTTCTGCACTTCCCATTCCCTGAAATGCTAACTGTTCCCCACGGAATACACTTCCACATTTTAATAAAATACGATCACCTGGGACAAACAAATTCTGTTCTTTAATTCTCCCTAATGTTCTCCACGCTTCTTTTTCCGATGTCCCGGCAGATTGATCGTTTCCACCTTCAGAGTCTACATAAAATGTTTTCGCTTCTCTCACCGTATCATCTTCAAACACGGCATTGACTCTCAGTTTTTCAAACTCTCCCGCCGGCATCACAAATTTATTATCTACAATCGAAAGGCTTTCCATTCCCTCCACCTGATATTCTTTGAAGCGATAGCCCGCTTTCGGAATCGTCTGGAGTGTAACCGTATCACCTGCTTTTGCTTCTGCAACATCCGAAACTGCTGTTCCGGCACGATGTTCCAAATCTTCCTGCCCATTGTAAATTGTTACAACTTCAATAGGTTTCTTTTCGCAAATTTTCTCTACGAGCAGATTGTCAAATCCCATCGACGCTCCCTGTGTCATATTAAATAACTGAACTTTCGGCGTCATCCCACCCCAGTTGTTCTGTTCTGTATAAGCTAGAAGTTCTTGACCATTTGCAGAAACTCTGACTTCGTTTTTTACTACTGTCACTTCTATATGTGCATATTGATCTGTCAACTGAAACGCTGCTTTTTTTAATTCCACATTCGTTCCGTCAATTTTTCTTAGCATCAGACTTCCCTGGGAATTAATTGCCACTACATAACGTTGTGTACTTTGTTCTTCACCACGAAAAGCAATCTGCATTGTGCCTGAAGTTTGCGTAACTCTCCTTACATCCACAGAAATCCGATAGCCTTCCTGTGCAGAAACCTGACTCCAGTCAATAGCCGGCTCATAGAAATTGCTTCCTTGTCCTTCCGGGATATCTACCACCAATTCTCCATTAGAAATGTGAACTCCTTCTGGAAGCGCAGCTCCTGGTTCGCTTCCAAAATCATCAAAAAAGACTTCATCTTTCCCTGGCTCCCTTGTTGTAAAATACGCCTTTACAACTACCGTAGGAAATTTTTCGTTTAGTTGAAAACGGTTGTTATCGATTGTTACCAGATTATCTGTATTGGTATCATACCGTTGGAAGACATATCCATGATTTGCTTTTACAGTTAATGTCACCCACTCTCCGGAATGTCCTGACAATTTATCTGCTGTCAATGTTCCGCCAATATGTTCTTCATCTAATTTTCCGTCTGTATAAGTTTCTAGAACAACCTGACATTCTGTCGCTGCCGCCTGTTCCTCTGTTTGTACCATTTCTTCTTGTGGTACTATTTCTTCTGATTGAATTTCAACCTGTTCTTCTGTCACAATCTCCGACACATTTTGTTGTTCTTCTGCCGCAACCGCATACTCCAGCGAACCTCCAGCCAAAAGCGTTGCAGTCAAAATCATACACGAGATTCTCTTTTTCATATGTTTCATTTGCTTTCTCCTTAATTATTTTTTCATAAAATTCCAAACGTTAGACTCTGAAATCCTTTTTTGCAATTCTACTTCAAACTTATTTGCAATGTACTGTTCCAACACTGCTCCTGATACTTCCTCATAGGACAGATACCCTCCATCCTCCCGGCTTGTACAATACAGTTCTTTTTCTTCCCCCTGCGCTGTACTCCAGATAACTTTTCCTCCTTCCTCCAACAACAAAAGCCTGTTGACAAATTCCTCGTCGAATTCCATTTTTGCACGAATATTATTTTTGTCCAGTATCACAGATTCTTTATAAATCTCTCTTCCATCCTGCCGCACTGTGTATTCCGCACAAACCGTATCCACTTCTTTGAAATTTTCCTGATGAGTCTTGTAAAATTCATACAACTCTTTTTTCTCAACACGTTTCATCATGTGGTCCTTTAAGCTTCTTTCATACTCTCCGAGTTGCCGCTTATAATATTGCATTGGCGTAAACTCTACCGGACCATATAAAGGTTCTCCTTTCTGCTTTATCTCTTTCCTTTCTTTATTTTCAGTTTTCAAAGACTTTTGAAACGTCTCATAAGAAAACTCATCAGCCAGTCCTTCCTTTGCTGCCCAGTTAAAAATGACCCTTGACCGTATTGCCCTATCTATATCATGATTGTGAAACCGTATCTCTTCCTGTGTAATACCTTTCCCATCCACAATCAATGGATATTCCATTGCGAGCAGATTCTTTATTAAAAAAAATCCAAAAAAGAGTAGGAGTACAATCCCTCCTATCACAACTTGCTTTTTTCTATTTAATTTCTTCCCTCTTATCGAAAACCGCTTCATGCTATCCCCTATCCGTTATTTTTTATTTTTTATAAATAACAAAACGTGTTTTTTCTTCTATTTTGTAATTTTTAGCTGTTTTGCGCTTATTAATTATTTTTATTTTATAATGAAAATAGGTTTTTTAGCAAGAACATTTGCATTGCTATTTTACACAATATTTTCTTTTGATTTTTATGCATTTTCACTATGATTTGTTATACAATTTTTACATTTTTATTTTATTTATAATAATTTTTATCCCTATCAGGAAACACACAAAAAAAGGCAAAACCCATTACATTTCGCAACAGATTCTGCCTTCTATTGAAACACTATGAAATTTCTATTGAAAATATTTTTCTAAGACACTTTCTCAGAATAACATCCAATTTCTACTGTCTTAATTCAATTCCCATTTCTTCTAACGCTTTTAAGATTCTTGTCATTGCCGCTGTGACATCTGCTTCTTCCAGTGTCTTGTCTTTTGCACGGAATACGATAGAATATGCGACAGACTTAAATCCTGCTTTGATCTGCGCACCTTCGTAGAGGTCAAATAACTTGTAGCTCTCTAAGTAAGCGCCACCTTTTTTCTCGATCACATCTTCCACCTGACCAACTAAGATTTCTTTTGGCATTACCATGCTAATGTCTCTTGTCACTGCCGGGTATTTTGCGATTCCTTCGTATTTACGGTCAAAAGTAGCAAGCTCTACCACTTCCGGCATATCAATGACTGCCACATATGCTCTTGTTCCGATTCCATAAGTATCTGCAACATCCGGATGTACTTCTCCTAAGTATCCAACAACTTTTCCATCGTAAATGATGTTTGCCTGACGTCCTGGATGTAAGAACGGTTTTCCTGCATGCGGATCATATGTTTCTTTCTTGTGCATACCGATCTTTTCAAAGAATTCTTCCACAACACCTTTCATACTAAAGAAATCACCTTCTCCGTACATACCAAGCGTAAACTGCATACGCTCTTCCGGAAGCTCTGTAACCGGAACTTGTTTCGGAAGATAAATATTTCCAAGCTCATAGAGACGGACATCTTTATTTCTTCGGTTATAGTTTGTTGCGAGAGAAGTTAACATTCCATTTAAGGATGTAGTTCTCATAATGCTGTAATCTTCTCCGAGCGGATTCATAATCTCTACGACTTCACGCAGTTTCGAATCTGCCGGAATCAATAATTTATCAAATACTTTCGGACTCTCGAAGGAATATGTCATTCCCTGGCTGAATCCACAGAACTCTGCAATGTTTCTTGCAACTTCCTCGATACGTAACTTGAAGGACAGTTTTCCTGTTGTCGCCTCTCCTTTCGGAAGTGTAGTTGGGATATTATCATATCCATAGAATCTTGCTACTTCTTCTGCAAGATCCGCAAGGCGGAACAAATCATGACGGAAGGTCGGTGCAATCACTTCCTTTGTATCCTCATCGTATTCCAGACCGATTTTTGCAAAATAGCCCAACATTTCTTCCTCAGAAATGTCTGTTCCAAGCATCACATTGATTTTCTCTGCATCAAACGGAACCCGAACTGGTTCTTTTACTTTTCCGTATACATCCACAGTTCCTCCGACAACTTCTCCTGCTCCTAATTCCTCGATCAGCTGACATGCACGGTCGATTGCAGCTTTTGCATTGTTCGGATCTAATCCCTTTTCAAATTTTCCGGACGCATCTGTACGAAGCCCCACTTTTTTGCTGGATTTACGGATATTTGTTCCATCAAAACATGCTGCCTCGAATAACATAGTCTGCACATCATCTGTGATCATCGTATTTTCTCCGCCCATGATTCCGGCGATTCCAACAGATTTCTCTCCATCACAGATCATCAGAACAGATTCATCCAACTCTCTCTCCTGCCCATCCAATGTCACAAACTTTTCTCCTGACTTGGCAGTCTTCACAACAATTTCTTTTCCTGCGATTTTTTCCAGATCATAAGCATGCATTGGCTGTCCGTACTCTTCCATCACATAGTTTGTGATATCAACTAAGTTGTTGATCGGGCGGATTCCAACTGATGCCAATCTTCTCTGCATCCATTTCGGAGATGGTCCCACTTTGACATTTTTTACAACTCTTGCGCAGTAACGCGGGCAGAGATCTGCATCTTCCACAGTTACTTTAATATAATCATTGACATCCTCACTGTTTCCAGTCTCTGTCACAACCGGTGGATGAAATTCTTTTCCAAAGGTAGCTGCTGCTTCTCTTGCAATTCCAACCACACTGAAGCAGTCCACACGGTTTGATGTCACTTCATATTCAAATACGACATCATTTCTTCCAAGTGCCTCGATTGCACTGCTTCCTACAACAGCATCCTCCTCAAAAATGTAGATTCCATTTTCTGCTGCTTCCGGATACATGTCCTTTGTAGATCCAAGTTCCTCGATAGAACACATCATACCGAAGCTGTCTACCCCACGCAATTTTCCTTTTTTGATCTTGATTCCACCTGCAACCTGCTTTCCGTCATGGCTTCCCGCCACACGTCCGCCGTCCAATACAACCGGAATTTTTGCTCCTTCAAATACATTTTTTGCTCCCGTTACAATCTGTACGGTTTCTGATCCGACATTTACCTGGCATACAACAAGTTTATCTGCATCCGGGTGTTTCTCGATCTTCTCAATCTGCCCAATCACGATTTTTTCCAAATCTGCATCAAGCATTTCATATCCTTCTACCTTTGTTCCGGAAAGTGTCATCGCATCCGTATATTCCTGCGCTGTGACATCCAGATCTGGTACATATGCTTTTATCCATGATAATGATGTATTCATGTTTCTATTCCTTTCTCACTTCGATATTTCTGTCTTTCTCACTTTTCCATTTTCCTGAAAACTGACTTTCCGGAGAATTGTGTCTTCCTCTCTGCACATGCTTCTCCGCCTTTTTCTGATGAGTTCCAATCTGTTTTAGAACTGTTTTAAGAAACGGATGTCATTTTCATAGAGCAAACGCATGTCGTCAATCTCATATTTTAACAGCGCGATACGCTCCAGACCGACACCGAATGCAAATCCATTGTACTCTTCCGGATCAATTCCGCACATTTCCAGTACATGTGGATGAACCATACCACATCCTAAGATTTCAATCCAACCGGATCCTTTACAGAAACGACATCCCTTTCCGCCACATTTGAAGCATGTCACATCCACCTCAGCGCTCGGCTCTGTGAACGGGAAGTGATGCGGTCTGAATTTTGTCTTTGTCTCTGGTCCGAATAATTCTTTCGCAAATACTTCCAGTGTTCCTTTTAAGTCTGCAAAAGAAATATTTTTGTCGATCACAAGTCCTTCAATCTGGTGGAAAGACGGAGAGTGTGTCGCATCCACTTCATCTGAACGGAATACACGTCCCGGAGCGATCATACGGATCGGAAGTTCTCCCTTTTCCATCACACGCGCCTGTACCGGGGAAGTCTGTGTACGAAGTACGATATCTTTATTGATATAGAAAGTATCCTGCTCATCTTTTGCCGGATGATCTGCCGGAATATTCAACTTCTCAAAGTTGTATTCATCGTATTCTACTTCCGGTCCTTCCACAACCTCATATCCCATTCCAATAAAGATGCGTTCCACTTCTTCTAATGCGATCGTATTCGGATGACGGTGTCCGACCATATTTTTCTTCGATGGCAGTGTCACGTCAATGACTTCAGATTTTAACTGTTCCTCACGAAGTGCTCTTTCCATCTTTGTCTTTGTCTCTTCTAATAACTGTTCAATTGCCTCTCTCGTCTCATTGACAAGCTGTCCAACCTTCGGTCTGTCTTCCGGGGCAACATCTTTCATCCCTTTTAAAACTGCTGTCAGCTCTCCCTTTTTCCCAAGAAATCTGATTTTTACATCATTCAGTTTTTCCGGTGCATCAGCAGCCTGGATCAGTCTGACTGCTTCTTCTTGGATGCTCTGTAATTTTTCCTTCATCTTTTCTGATTCCTCCTAAATAAAAAAATCCCCGTCCCAAAAAGGGACGAGGTCTATCGCGGTACCACCCTAATTCCTGCTCATAAAAGTCAGGCTCTCGGACTGCGTAACGTGCAGATACGTCATCTTCTACTAAGTTCCGGGCATCAATCACCTGGAATCCTTTCCAAAATGCAGCTCCCGTGGGAAATTCGATCCCTATCCGAACTAAAGGAAACTTCCAGCCGATGATTTCCTCTCTCTGTTAGAAAATAGTTCTCTACTGACACGTTCAACGCCTTTGATTTATCAATAACTCATTTGATTGTCTGAATCACTTATTATTTTATCATAGGTTTTTGTGATGTCAAGTGGTATTTCAGAAAACAGAATCTCAGAATGCACGATACCTGCCGATTTACAGCCAAAGCCGCTTTCCATCCAAAGCTACATATTGTAATACATCATCCGTATCGTAGACTAGTTTTAACGAAAAGAACGGACGATTTTCTTCCAGAAGCCGTAGGAAAATCTTATCACCTTCCCACAAATTCAAGTCATAAATCGCTGCTTTTTCTACCCATTCCAGCTCCCCTTCATCACACGAAATTTGTGTCCCTTCAAACCCATCTGCAGTAAAAAGAGACATGTATTCGATTGTATCTTCTCCGTATACAAAAGTTACAATTCCCCGGTACTGCCATGAAGTCAGTGTGTACCCGGTCTCTTCTTTGACTTCTCTTAAAAGGCACTCTTCCGGACTTTCATTTTTCTCAAAATGCCCGCCAACACCGATCCACTTATCCCGATTGACATCATTTTCCTTTACTGTACGATGTAACATCAGATATTTTCCGTCTTTTTCTATGTAACACAATGTGCTTAATTCTTTCATTTGCAGTCCCCTTTTCAATCCACTAATATACACTTTGCAATACGTGCCTGCAACCTTCTTTATAATGCTGCCAAAAGAAAGAGTCCTATCAGAAATACTCCGATCCCCACAAGGAAAAACATTGTTCCCAGTGCACAGTTAATGTAAATTCCACTGCCACTGATATAAGATCTCTGTGGTTTCTTCTGATTATAGTGAACTGTATAGTCCCTATTTCGACGGAACACTCCGAAGGTTGTCCATCCTGTCCTGCCCTCATACCGCACTCCATCCACCATATACTCATATGTGGCAGTGATCCCCTTCTGATCTGTTCCCAGAGCGCTTCTCGACTCCAAAATCCTTCCGATCGTACAGCTCCTACATGTAAATAACTTATAGTATTTTGGGAAACTGTACAAAGCCCCGACAAGCGTAAATGTAACCGCAACAATCCATACCGCAATCATATGTATTCCCCCACTATTATCTTAATCTTCTGGTTCTAATCTCTTTTCACAAACTATGATATAACAAAGCCTGTCACTACAACACCCTTTCAAGTTCACACAATAACTTTGATTTCATTTCTTCCAACTCTGTCTCTGAAGGAATATTTTCTTCACTGTACATCAATTCCATAGGATACCACCATACAGGACCTCTTCCATGATTTCCATAATTTTCTATATCACCGGTTACTCTTGGAAACAAATGCCAGTGAAGATGCGTATCTCCATTCCCCAGCAATTCATAATTCATTTTTTCTGCACCAAACGCCTTTGCTACTGCCTCTGCCACAATAGACATTTCCTCCAGATATTTCATTTTGGTATCATGATCTAATGTAAACAACTCTGTCTGATGTTCTTTGCATAAAAATAATGTATAGCCCTTAAAATGTTGATTATCCCCAAGCACAACATATCCCGTTTCCAGTTCTTTTACAAAATATGGATTTGTCCCTTCTTTTATCCTCTGAATTCTTTCACAAATAAAGCACATATATGTATCCCTCCCAAATCATTCTTCTCCAAAATAGTTTAACAAATGTATCGGCTTTTTTCCACTGTATCTGCCATCTTCCTACATAGATGTGAAAAAATCTTCTGCCAGCATCTCGTTTACTTCTCCGCCAAGCAGCATAATATACATACATGCATACAGCCAGAGCATGATCAGCATGATTGTCGTCATACTTCCATACATCGTAGAAAATCCGGTAAAAATATTGACATATGCTGAAAAGATATAAGAAGCTGCCGCCCATCCGATCGCAGTCAGAAATGCTCCCGGAAACTGTCTGATAAATTTTGTTTTCTTATTTGGAAGAAAATGATAGATTGTCATAGAAAACACCGTCAATACTACAATCGATGCCACTGCACGGATATTGATGATCAGATCTATGATTCCCTTCATAAAAGGATAGTGATTGACAATAAAAATGCTCAACCGATCACCAAAACCAAGTATAACAAGGGAAAGTACGATCGCAATAATAAATAGTACTGTGTAAAATGCTGCACGCAGGCGCAGGTAAATATAATTTCTCGTTTCCTTACTTCCATAGACACTGTTAAGCCCCGCACTCATTGCAAGAACTCCTCTGCCTGCAGACCAGATTGCTACAAGCCCAGTCAGAGAGATCATCGCCTGAGACTGATTGTACACCTGATTGACAATAGAAACAATCATCGGGTAGATGGTCTTCGGAAGTACATGCGTCACCGCACGTATGACGTCTGCTTTCGTCACTGGCGTATACTGTACCAGAGCAAGAAGCAGCATGATAAAAGGAATCATTGACAGCACTATAAAAAAGGCTGACTGTGCAGCATATGCACCTGTATGATTCTCTGAAATCCTATCCATAATCCGGTTCAATAACCGGTATTTTTTCATTATCGTTTCTTTCATCGGACTTCTCCTTATTTTTTCTAACACACAATCTTACCATGCTTTTCTCTCAAAATGCAATCTGTTTTTTATACAGTCTGCATTTTTATATGGCACTGTGATATGGTATCCTGAATACCGGCCGGTTTGCTTTTCGTAAATTTCACCGTACTTCTACATCGTGATAAAATGTTGTCAGAATCTCGAGATAATTCTTTCCTTTTTTCGCCATCTCGTTTGCACCATTCTGGCTCATTCCGATGCCATGTCCGAACCCACCGCCGTCCAGTACATAATTGCCGTCCTGATACTCCACAGTAAAAAATGCACTCGGAAGCAGTGCCATACTATCTATCACTGTCCCATCCTGCTTCTCAATCGTATACCCATTTCCGCCAAGCGCCGTCCGTATCTTATTTTCCGTATCAACGGTCACACTTCCCAACTCCCCAGTCACCACAATCTGCTGTGCCACACCACCGGGACCGTATTTTGTCACTTCCATCGAAGTTACATTTCCGATATTGGTCTGTGTATTTAGATTGATCATATTTGTCAGTACATTTGTCGGAATGACCGCCCGCCATCGATACCATGGAAGGTCTGCTTCGTAATCGCGCTCTGCATCTTTGATCTCTGCACTCTGTAGATACCCTTTCTCCGGCGAAGCATTTCCCCACGCCTCCGCCGTTGTCGTCTTTCCGCAGGATGTAGAAAAATAATAAGCCGTGATCACTTGATCTTGATACCATAATTTTTGTCCTCTTGTCTCATCCACCGCTCGGTTTGTGCTCGCCTGCTCTCCAGAATTGCCATATACCTGGAAGGCAGTGCTGTCATCAATATGTGCCTGATATTCCGGATATCCAAACCCCTGCGTCTGCTTATATGCGTAGCTGCGCGCACAGACCGCCTGCACTTTCAACGCTTCCGGCTCATAGGATGCAGGCATTTCTGACGGCACAACCCCATATAAGTACTGTTCCATTGAGAGTTCATTGACGATCACAACCCCTTCCGCTGTCTGAAACAATTCGATTTTCCCACGATAATTTGGAACACCGCATCCTCGGTTCAATGTGACAACCGCGATCAAATCTCCTTCTTCTTTCGGCTCAATATGTATCGTTCCCTTCGCAAACATTGCATCATCCGGACAGATTGTGACCACTTCTCCTGGAGCGCTCTCTCGTACTTCATCTCCACTTTGGATTTTCAGACCGCCTGCTGCCTGAAATCCCGCTTCGGGATGTGCCACATTTGCAAATCCATCTGTCTTTAATACCACACGGACAACGGAATCTTCCACTTCTTTTTCGGTTCCTTTTCCCTTACTTTTCTTTTCTTCCTCTGTCACGTTTGAATTTCTGTCCTTTTTCACCTCTTTCTGCTGATTGTTAGAAATACTTTTCATCAGACAGGCAAAAACAGATAACCCCAACAGAAGTGCCAACATATGATATTTATATTTTTCTATCCATTTCATCTTTGTTTTCACTCTTTCTCATACAAAAATGGCAGCCGCTTTCACGACTGCCTTTCTCTTTTGTAAGCTTTCCCCGGAGGTGCCGTTTTCTGTCTTTTGACTCCTAGCATTCCGCTAGGTGGGCAACCGCATCTGCTTTTCTGTCTTCCACTGCTTCGATCGGTGGCCTGACATATTACAGAGATATAAGAATCCCGTTTAAAGTATTGTAGGTTCAAAATAACAGAATTGTCGAACATCCCAGGTATTTCTCTTTTGTTCTAGGTACATTATACATGATGTCTTTCAAGATTTCAACTGCTTCTTACTTAGATTTTTTTCAGTTTTCATTTTGTTTTTACAAAAAGTATCTTTTACAAAAAACATTTTGTAAAATAAAACAAAATCTTTTCCCGGAAAGTCAATTTTTCCGAAATCAGTCTGCACACGTTCCGATATGTTCTGCAGAGCTCTCTTTCTTCTTTATCAGAAATGGTGCCCCCGCTATACCACGCTTTAAGCGCTGTCTGCTGTGCCACTTTTATCTGCACTTCCATTTTATCACAGACTTTTTTCGCCTCCTGCCCGAATTCATCCCCGAGGCAGTCATTCTCTGCCATCCCGGCAAACCGTAGTACTTCATAGAGACTGAAAAAGATCTTCTGTGCTTTCTCATTTCTGTTCTTTGCAAATATCCCCTGGCGCTGCTGCACCTTGTAAAAGCGCCATGCGCCAAAACTTATGATACTCATCAGTATAAACAACAGAAGCTGTTTTATTCGTTTTATCAACAAATTACTCTTCGTTCCATTGTCTTCTTTTTCTACATCCACATTTGTTGCAGCATTTTTTTCTGTACCTTGCTGCTGATTTTCCACATTTTTATCATTCGCTTCTTTTGTCCCGGTCTCATGTTCTTTTGGAATATTGGATTCTGCCATCTGGCTGTCAGAACTGACTCTCTGCGAATCCTCACCAGATACTTCCGGGGAAACATTTGCCAAATCTGTCCCGTGCGCTTTTGATGTATCGTCTCTTCCGTAAGTTGGTGTCAGTTCCACTGGGATCCAGATTCCGTCACCCGTGTAAATTTCTGTCCATGCATGGGCATCTGCCCCGGTTACAGTCACCTGATAAGTTCCATCATCGGAAGTTTTCCACTGCTCCTTACCAATCAGGTATCCGGAAACAAATCGCGCCGGAATATCATGACTGCGGAAGAGCAATGTTGCCGCCGTCGCATAATGCACACAATATCCTTTTTTGTTCTCAAACAGAAAGTATTCTACATATTCTTTTCCCCACGGAACCTTTCCCGGTGACAGACTATAACTTGTATGCGCGCCCAGCCATTGCTCCATCGCTGCTGAAATTTCAAAGAGAGTTTCACCCTCCAGTGGGATCTGCTGCAGTTTTTTCTTTTGTTCTGCATCGATCTTAAGATACTGTTTGCTGACAAACAAATCATACTCTGACGTTTTTCTAAGAATCTCCTCACACTTTTTTCCGGTGCGTTCCTGCCAGTCAGCCTCTGATAGTTCGCAAAAAGAAGTCGTATACGTCGTTTTCCCGGTTCCTTTCACATAGGTATCTCCCCATACTTCCTGCTCATTTCTGATCTTGCTTCCATATGGAAGATATTCATATGCCTTCTCTGTATCCTCATACTCCACAGATAGTTTTTTTTCATCCTTCTTTTTCTTCAGCCAGCGATAGACATCCCCTTTTCTCTCTTCCAGTGCCTCTCGCCTTCCAAGCTGATCTCTCGCACTGCTCTCCATTCTTTCCCACTGTTTTCTATTGTAATCTGCTCCAATATATCCATACAAATACAGATCCGTCTGTGGTTTTTCCCCGACTGTCACTTTCAGCTGGGGCTCTTTTCCCGGTTCCAGCCGATCCGCCACAGATAAGTCTCCATTTCCAATACCTCCTGCTGCAATATCTGTCCTCACATTCTCTCTGGTACTTCTTCGGATATCCTGCCACAGTTCTTCTAATACGAGTTTTTGTTTTGGACTGTCCGGCGGAAAAATTGTTTGTAACAACGGTTCCAGAATACACGCACCTCCCACAAATGCAAGCGCTGCGATTCCGATCAGCATTCCGTTTGCCGTTCCGAAAAATTTTATCTTCCTTTGTTTTCCCGGCAGCGCAGTCTGCATTGCCAGAAGTCCCATGATTCCTATCAGCAACTCCCACACCGTACGATTTTCCGGAACTTTCCCAACCAGGAATGGCGCGAGAAAACCAAATGCAAACAACACTGCCAAAAGTATTCTGCCCTTCTTTTGTAAAAATCCTCCAACAAGAAGACCACTCACAAGGACCCCCGCCGCAAGGATTGCTGTCTGCTCGGTAGAAATTCCCCCTGTCTTCACATACTTCACAGCGTCCCATGAGAACTGATAATACGCATTGACCGCCTCCGTCATTCGCTCCATACTGCGACAAATCCCCTCACAGATTTCCTTCCATCTCCAAAGTCCGATCCATACAAACAGTCCCACTGCCGCTGGAAACAGATATTTTCTGTGTCGTTTCCAGCCAAACGCAATGCCCCAGATCACAGAGGAGAGTACAATCCAGATGGAAATCATTTTTTGATCATATGGAATCTGAAACGCATCTGCGATTCCATGCAACATGCCAAGCGTCCCTACCGCTCCATAGAACACACTCCACACTGTTTCCATCTTGCACCCCTCCCTCATACTTCCAATACACACTGTCTTAGCCACTCCTGACTTTCTATCAGATGACCTGCAAAAACCTGTTCCTCATTTTTGAAAAAACCGCCTTCTCCTCGCCAGGAAAGTATCGTATGATACAACTCCTGTGGATAAATGCTCCTGTAACTTTCTGTAAGGCTCTCTTGTGACGATTTTCCTGCTCCCCATGTTTCAAGAAATCGGATTGCAAACAAATAAACATCTTCTTCTGTAAAAATCCTCGCCCGCTCTAGTTCCCCATTTTCCATGATCCAGCTCACTACATGACTGCATTCCGCATTCAAAAGACTTCTTACAAGCGATACCGCTGTCTGCAGATACCTGCCGATCTCTGCGGCGCTTTCTCCCCCTTCTTTCCACACAGGTTCCAATAAAAGCAGCACCGCTGTTCCAACAGGTCTTCCAAATTCTTTCACATACCATTCTCCCTTCCTTGCACTAAGTTTCCAATGGATGCGTGCCATCCGGTCACCCGGCTGATAGTCCCGCAATGCAAAAAGTTCCGACGGATCATCGCCGCTCACCTCTTCTGAAAATCGCTCACCTTCCAGAGAAAAATTACTTGTTTGAACAGTTACCTCCGTCACAATCGGATATGTCTTTGGAAAAATCAATATTTCTGCTTTCTTTTTCATTCGTTTCCGAAATGACCAGATTCCCAACACATCATATACACGGCAGTCTACTAACTCTGCACATACTTTGCCCGAATATTTCTGCAAATGTTTGACAGCAATCTGTTTCTTTTCTTTTGCACGCACTGCAACCCACAGTCTTTCTTTCCTCTTCTTTTCCTCTCCCGCATACTGATAACTCAGATCTATCCGCAGCTTACATACTGGAATACACAGACGATTTCTGACAAATATCTGACTTTGTAGTGCTTCCCCCTCCTCCACAAACAGTTTCGTATGCTTCCACTCTGCCGACACACCACTCCACGAGATTCCTGCATTACAAAGCAAAAGAAGCAGAAACATTCCTTCAAATGCCAGGACAAAATTCCCAATTTCCCAATGGTACAGCATATTCAAATATACCGTCACTGCCAGTATTCCCGCATAGACTATTTTTCCTCTCATCTGCCGTATCTCCTTTCCACGCACTGCCTTTGGTCTTTTATCCTCGATTCGGCAGCGGAGCCGAAACCTGACGGAGAATTTCCCAAAGCACCTCTTCCTTGTCCACTCTCTGCGCTCTCGCTTTTGCATTCAGAGAGATCCTATGCGCCGTCACCGCAAAAAACACATCTTGCACATCTTTCGGAGTACAGTATTCCCGCCCATGTAAAAATGCGGTCGCTTTCGCCATCTTCGCAAGAGCGATCGTTCCTCTGGGGCTGACACCATATGCAATCATAGGATGTTCCCTCGTCATCTGTATCAGACTTCCGATATACTGATAGACACGGTCATGGACGTAAATTTCCTCCACATATTCCTGCATCTGCTGAAGCATTGATGCAGAGATCACGGAATGCACCAACCGTTCCGATTGCCGTTTCTGATTCCCTTTTACAATTTCAATCTCATGGCGAATATCCGGGTATCCCATCGTCATACAGATCATAAAGCGATCCAACTGTGACTCCGGCAACATCTGTGTGCCGGTGGAACCCATCGGGTTCTCCGTCGCAATGACAAAAAATGGCTTCGGAACTTCCCGTGTGACCTGATCTACTGTGACTGCCCCTTCCTCCATCACTTCAAGAAGCGCCGACTGTGTCTTCGGCGATGTTCGATTCAGTTCATCTGCAAGAAATAGGTTACACATCACCGCTCCCGCCTGATAAACAAACTGATCCCTCTCCTTCTGGTACATTGAAAATCCGACAAGATCTGATGGAAGGATATCTGGTGTAAACTGTACTCGCTTCCAGTCCAGTCCCATACTTTTTGCAAGCGCAAGTGCCAATGTCGTCTTTCCTACCCCCGGAATATCTTCAATCAGAATATGTCCCCCTGCAAGAATCGCAGCAAGCGCCTTCCAGATACACTCATCCTTTCCGATCACTACTCTTTTTACTTCTTTTATTATATCCTGTGCCAGTTCCATATACTGCATACGACCATCCCTCTGACCTTTCTTTTTAGTATAGCATTCCCCCACTATTTCTGCATCTTTTATCTTTTCTGCACCTTAAAATTTAACTTCTTCTTTACAAACAGTGTGTAACACTTGACAACAGTTTGTATCTGTTATATACTGTTTGCAAAGAAAGGGGTACAAAATGAGAATTATTATAAATCATTCTTCAATGACACCTATCTATGAGCAAATTGTAGAACAAGTGAAAACATTGATTCGAAATGAAAAACTAAAAGAAAATGATAATCTTCCATCTGTCCGTTCACTTGCAAAAGAATTGAAAATAAGTGCTTTGACTGTAAAAAAAGCATACGACAACTTAGAAAGTGAAGGATTTACAGTGACCGTCCACGGAAAAGGAACATACGTTGCCGCAACAAATCCGGAACTTTTACTGGAAGAACAAAAAAAAGAATTAGAGGCTGACTTAGAGCAGGCCATTCAAAAAGGCAGGCGTTACGGCATCCGCGATGAAGATATCAAAAGCTTATTTGAACTGATTTTGGAGGGATAACTATGTTAAAAATTGAACACTTAAAAAAAAGCTATGAAAACTTTTCACTAGACTGCTCTCTGGAAATAAAGCGAGGTCACGTCACTGGGCTGATCGGTCAAAATGGTGCCGGAAAAAGCACTACCTTTAAAGCCATTTTAGGGCTGATTTCTTATGAACATGGTGATATCACAATCCTCGGAAAACCACTTGCTCAGTTTACAGCAAAAGATAAGCAAGATTTGGGAGTAGTCCTTTCTGATTCTGGTTTCAGCGGATATTTGACCATCAACGACATCCTCCCTATCATGGAAAACTTATATAAAAATTTTGACAAATCATTCTTCTTGGAACAAGTAGAAAAATTTCAACTTCCATGCGACAAAAAGATCAAGGATTTTTCAACAGGCATGAAAGCGAAAGTAAAAGTTTTAACCGCGATCTCACACCATGCAAAACTGTTAATTCTCGATGAGCCAACGGCAGGACTGGATGTGATAGCCAGAGATGAATTGCTGGAACTCTTAAGAGATTTTATGGCAAAAGAGGAAGGAAACTCTATTTTAATCAGTTCTCATATTTCCAGCGATCTGGAGTCAATCTGCGATGATCTCTATATGATACATCAGGGGACGATCATCCTGCATGAGGACACCGATGTATTGTTAAGCGATTATGCACTGCTTAAAGTTGATGACGAAGCATATGCCGGACTGGATAAACAATATCTGCTGCGCTCCAAAAAGGAAAGTTACGGATATAGCTGCCTGACCAATCAAAAGCAGTATTACGCCGAAAACTATCCGCAAATCGCAATTGAAAAAGGAACTATAGACGAAGTAATCACAATGATGATCAGAGGTGCTGCATAATGAAAGGATTATTAATCAAAGATTTTAAATTAATGAAAGGACAGAAAAATTTCTTTTTGGCTATCGTCGCCATTGCTTTGGCAATGATCACACTATCGCCGGGAACTTCGTTTGCAATCGGCTTCTTAGGTTTTGTCGGTTCACTATTTTCATTGAGTTCTATCAGCTACGACGAATTTGACAACGGAAATGCTTTTCTGTTCTCTCTGCCAATCACACGCAAAGAGTATGTGTTAGAAAAATATACTTTTGGAGTCCTTTGTGGAATCGCTTCTTTATTTTTAGGAACACTCATCAGCTTTTTTTCCATCCTCATTACAGACAAAGGCAATCTCCGGGAAATGTTTCTGACCGCATGTACTCTGCTTCCTGTCATCCTTTTGCTTCTGTCAATCATACTTCCTTTCGTTTTAAAATTTGGCGGTGAAAAAGGAAGAATCGCTATCTTAGGTATGATGGGATTTCTATTTGTGGCAGGAATCCTTTTTACAAAAATAGCTGAATATATGAAAATAGATTTCTATCCACTTGCAAAAAGACTTTCACAAATCGATCCGCATGTTTATATTTTATTCTTTTTGTTTCTTGCAATCACTGCTTTGGCTGTCTCATGCCTTGTCAGCCAATCTATCTTGAACAAAAAAGATTTTTAAAAGTGAGGTGTGTTTATGGATCTGACTATTCTGGCAATTGGATTGCTTTTAGGTATCGGCATTCCTCTCAGAAACAGAGCAATCAAAAAACATCGTAAGAATAAGAAAAATACTGACAAAAATCACCTTTAACATTCATGCAAAAGCCGTGAGCAGTCCCTCATACTATGAGCTCTTCTCACGACTTTCTTACATTCGCTTTTCTTCTTCAAATTTTTTATCTCCACTTGTCAATGTAGCGATCCTTTCACCAGCCATTTCTAAATTTATTATAAAATTCGTGACGTTCCTGTATGGAAATGGTATTATATTTTTATATAATTTTGTCCGTGACCGGACACAATGGAGGAATGAAAATATGTTTACAAAAAAAGAACTTTACTGTGCCAACTGCGGCAGAAAAATTGATTTAAAATTCGGTCTTCCGGACTCCTGTACAAACTGCAAGATCCGATTTGAATTTCCAAAGATCACACAAAAACATGGGATCACCGGATTCCTTCTTCTGTTTGCCCTCTCTCTGGCTCCGATCTGGGCATTGATCGAACTAATCCGCCCGATGATGAATGCATCTCGTGCAATCAACATCGGAGTAACGATCCTTGCACTCTTCGGAGGGATTGTCTGGTTCAAGACAGTTCTGACACTTCTGAATCAGTACGGCTTTTATGTCTGCCGAAATATTGATCGACGCTAGCAGGCTTGCAGCTACTGCAAACATTATATTTCTGAAATTCCCAAGCATCCCCGCATCGCCGGGGCAAAGTGCAAACTGGCAGACATTCTGAAATTCTCCCCACTTTTATGCCGATTATGAACTCCAAGTCTCTATCCGCGGTGGCTGGAGCGTCATGCAGTATCCGTTTCTTACACTGAAAGCAATAAACAGATAAATGTAAATGGTTCATACTATTTTTTTCTATCTGATCGACACTCCCTATAGCTAAAGCAAGCAGTTTTACGACACATTAGATAACCGAGAAAGGAAGGTAACTATGAAGCCTCTTATAATTGATTCCGAAATCACTTTAATTCCTTACTATCCAAACTATGATACTGCGCTTCCATGGTATCAAGATCTGGATGTATGCAGGCAGGTTGACAACATTGATTGTACCTATTCCCTTGAACGGCTGCAAAAAATGTATTCATTTCTCAGCACTCACGGAGACTGCTTCTATATCCAGTATCAGGGAGTGCTTGTCGGCAATGTCACTCTCCGCAATGATCAGGAAGTATGCATTGTTGTATGCAAAGACTTTCAAAATAAGCGGATTGGAAGACGCTGTATCCTAAAAATGATTGAGCTTGCAAAAGAAAAAAGAATGGATCAGATTACCGCAGAGATCTATCCTTTTAACACTCAGAGTCAGAAAATGTTTCTGTCTATCGGTTTCATAAAAACTGGAGAAGAGACTTATACATACCAGCTTTCATAATAACTTTAAGGAGCTGATCAATTTATGAATATTGAATTACTGCCATTTTTCAAGCAGAAGCGATTGTACGAGAATACTCTGAATCCCTCTATATAAAATCATGCACTTAGGAGGCCATCATGCAACAATATAAAATTACCTTTGGCGTAGAATTAAATGCGGAAAAGTTATGTGCCATTGAACGTGACTTTGGCATTCCGGCACATTTTGATATCATCTATATCGAAGCAAATTCTCCAAGACATGCCATCCGGCTTTTTTGCGAAAAGTATGGTATTTCCCGACGCATCATTCGGACATCCGACTTGTTAAAAATAGTATACGTCGTAAGGCCAGGAGGAAAACACGGATTTTTAGGATTTCGTGTTTCCGGTTTAGAATGGAAGAAAGATTTTGAAACACTGCAGAAGAAGTCCTTCTTTCACTAATCACAGATATCCACAGTATATTCTTTTCTACTGGAATTTTGTCCAGACTGTACACATGTTTCTCATTTATTCAGGAGGTCCTATTTTTATTGTCAACTACCCACGACCTAAAGGTCATGGGCTTGTAACTGCCCAGTCGTACGAACGACATACGTCTCCGACTTTTAACCCCAAAAGATATTGCTATCTAAAGTGGCGTTACATCATAGGGTGGTTGACAACACCCTTTACGGATAAGATATGCTCATCTGTAACTGTATCAGGTACTAAACTTCCCATGCCATACAGTAATAATGTCTTTACGATTAAGATTTTACGCAGTACACGAATTTCGTATTGCAACCTCATATCTTGTCAATGTACAAAAGAGTACCTTGATGAGCAGCACATCGAACGGTTTTCTCTTTAAGAACTGCTACAGTCAGTGTAGCATATTTAACAACAATCAACAAGGCTCCTCCCACCACCTAAAGGTAGTGGGAGGAGCCTATGACAAACGAAAGGTTTTAAAATTATGAAGCTATCAAAAAAAATCCCGGAATACATTCCTGCTGACTCCTATCTGGAGGTGTCTAACAGTTTGTTCCGGGATATTTATACTCTATTTTGCGGAAGGCAGCAATGTCCTTCTCTCTATTCTTTCGGCCCCGCGGTGAGGGAATGCTATCTGCTCCACTTCTGTCTCGACGGCCGCGGAGATTTCTATGCAAATGATCAACACTACCATCTTGAAAAAGGACAGGGCTTTCTGATCTGCCCAAATGAGCTGACGTTCTATCAGGCGGATGAAGCGCATCCGTGGACCTACGCATGGATTGGACTTTCTGGAGAACAGGTATCTCACTATCTTGACCTTGCAGGCATTTCTTCCCGAACTCCGGTCTTTCGCTGTCCTGATGTAGATCTGATCCGATCTGATATCGATGATATGATCGCACACCATACACTAAGTTATTCTTGTGAAGTGCATATTCAAGGGGTCTTAATGAAGATTTTGTCCTATCTGATCGAAGTATCTTCGCACCCAAGACAGAAAGAAGAAAATGGCAACAGCCTCTATGTAAGCCGCGCCATTTCCTATATTCATAAAAACTATCAGAATCCGGTGTCTGTTCAGGAAATTGCAGATTATCTTTCCCTGAACCGCAGCTATCTGACAGAGCTGTTTGTACGCACACTACATTTGTCCCCTCAGCAATTTCTGATGAAATATCGGATTACAAAGGCGGTTGATTTTCTTACCTACACCGACTTGAGTGTAGAACACATTGCCTGCTCCTGTGGTTACGCAAATATATCTTCTTTCTCAAAGGCATTCAAAAAAGTGACCGGGATCAGCCCTTCGCAGTATCGAAATGAGCATCAGACTTACACTTCTTGAAGGAAATATAACCGAGACTGATAATCTCCATTTCTTCCGTTATATTTTTCTCCATTCTGCCCTGCAGCTGCATCAGAGACAACAAGCCCTGCCTGCATCAGTTCATCACCGAAAAGAATTTCTTTCCGGTCACTGATCTGATAGGCAGCTCCTTCCTTTAGTCCTGCCAGATGCAATCGCTCAAATCCTGCATTCACAGGTTCCAGCACACGATAATAACCAACTAGTGCCTGGCTCTGATCTTCGGATACAACCATCCATGCTGTCACATTTCCCTCAAATGGGCTTTTCAGACGATAAAACGTTCCCTTCTGAATCAATTCTCTATGCGCCTTCATGAACACAATCTGCTCTTTGATTTCCTCCAACTCCGCTTCTTCCATTGAAGTAACGTCAAGTTCATAACCAAATGTACCAAAATAAGCTACATTTGCCCGTGTGTTTAACGGAGTATTCCTCAATACCTGATGATTTGGCACAGCAGATACATGGGATCCCATACTGCTTACCGGATAGACAAATGACGTGCCATATTGAATCTTCAGACGTTCTACAGCATCTGTGTCATCCGAAGTCCAGCATTGTGGCGCATAATATAGAAGTCCCGGATCAAATCTTGCACCTCCGCTGGCGCAGGACTCAAATAGAATCTCCGGAAACTGCTCCGTCAATTTTTCATACAAATGATATACTCCGAGAATATATTTATGGAAAACAGATCCCTGCTTTTCTGCCTCGGAACCATGTGAATAGATTTCCGAAATGCTCCGGTTCATATCCCATTTCACATAAGAAATCGGAGCTTCTTTCAAAAGTTTCTCCATCTGACCGTAAATTCCCTCTACTACTTCTTCTCTGGAGAAATCAAGCACAAGCTGATGCCTTCCGACAGAAACATTCCTTCCCGGTGTCGATAAGATCCAATCCGGATGTTCCTCATACAACCTGCTTTTTTTGTTTGTCATCTCCGGTTCAAACCACAGGCCAAACTTTAATCCCATCGCCTCAATCTTCTTGGCAAGTCCAGCAATCCCTCCCGGGAGCTTCTGCAGATTCGGATACCAGTCGCCCAGAGAGGTGAAATCGTCATTACGCTCTCCAAACCATCCATCATCGAGCACAAACAGTTCAATTCCCAGTTCTTTTGCTTTTCCGGCAATCTTTAAAATCTTCTCCTCATTGAAGTCAAAATACGTTCCTTCCCAGTTATTGATCAGAATCGGTCTTACCTCGTCTCTGTATTTTCCCCGCACCAGTCTTGTCCGGTACAACTTATGAAAAATCTGGCTCATTCCATTGAGACCCGCATCAGAATAGACCATCACTGCCTCAGGTGTCTGGAACGTTTCTCCTTTGTTTAATTCCCAAGAAAAACGATCCGGATGGATTCCCATTGTAATTCTTGTCACATCATAAGTATCCACCTCTGCCTGTGCGAGAAAATTTCCGCTGTATACAAGGCTAAATCCAATCGCTTCCCCGAAAGTTTCCGTTGTCTCCGGGCGCTTTAATGCAAGGAACGGATTATAATTGCTGCTGCTAGATCCTCTCATGCTGTACACCGCCTGAATCCCATGCTCCAGCTTCCTTGTTTTGACTGCGCGCTCTCTTCCCCATGCTCCGGTCAGTTCGATCATCTCATATTGCTTATCCGGCAGATCCAGACTCAGGCTCATCGCACGGTCAAGAAGAATACTCTCCTCCCCTTTGTGATGAAATCTTGCATTTCTTGCAATAGCCGGAAATTCTTCATAGATTGTATACGTCAAGATCAATTCTGTCTGAATCAGTGAATCTTCCAGTGTCACCTCAAGTGTCACTGCTTCTTTCTCTTCTTCCACATAAGTGGCCGGAAGACCTTCTAACCTTGGCTTTCCACTGTAAAGTCGATGACTTTTATAAACAAATTCTGTCACTCTGCTTCCGTTTTTTTGCAAAATCTCCTGGGCCGGATATCTCATATCTCCGCTGCCATAAGCCGGATACTCTTGACGGATATGTTCCATCGAAAAAGTACTGTCATCTTCAAATGTACATACAGACATTGGTCTGTCACAAAATTCCAAAAGATGATTAAAACTCTCCCTGTCTCTGAGCCGCTTCCCAAAATATAACTGTCCAAGCTGTCCGTTTTTTAAAATCGTAAAAATATAGCTGATTTTTTCGTTGAACAGATGAAAATTTCTACTTTCCTCATGATAAATTACTGGCATCTGATCTCCTCCTTCTCAAGTCATCCAACCGCCTCTCTGATGGACTGCACCACCCATCTCTGTTCGGTCTTATCGCTGCATCTACTGATTTCTATTATATCGGAATCTGTCCCCAGTTCAATTTGCAGATGTCGGTATTATTTGTCCAAATGTTGGATTTCAAAATTTTATCTAAAATCCATAAAAAATGTGTTCTTCTTTTCCATTCTCCGCCGCTTTCTTCGCAGCAAGACAAGCAGCTGCACTTGCAAGCCCTGCACATAAATCCGACCTGCTCTCCTTCCCTTCCAGAACATCTACATAAGCTTTTGCAAGCTGCTCATCTCCCCCAAAATGTACCAAGCCTTCTGGATATGTAAACCTATGTTCTGCACTGTGTTTTGCATCATAATAGTCTACTCGAAGTGTCGCTGTATAAAAGTCAAATTCTGCACTTGCTTTCGACCCTATAAAGCGCGCTCCCCGTCGTCCAGCATTATTTTTGACAAAAAATGTCTGGTGATAAGAAATAATCGTTCCATCTTCACAAGTGAAAATCGCCGCTCCTACATCCTCATTTCCAGTATCTTTTGCAAAACAGCAATATTTCCCGGTAGGTTCCTCTTTCCGCTCTGTTTTCACAACAAAGCTACTTTCCGGACAGGTATGATATTCGCTGCAATCCTCACAGCAAAGCCCTGCCTCTTTTTCTCCTTTGAAATACATTTTTGCAGTCTTTGCCACAACACTCACCGGACGTTTCCCCAAAATGTAAGTAATATAATCCATGTCATGTGTTGATTTCTGTAAAAACAGTCCTCCCGTCAGGGAATCATCCCGATACCAGCTATGATAGTAAACACTGCCATACGGCACATGATTCGTTGCTTGTACGGACAGAACTTCTCCCAGTTCTCCACTATCCACTAATTTTTTCATTTCTTTTACAATACAAGTAAACCTAAGCGGAAAGGATACAACTGTCTGTCCGCGCATCCCTTCCGATGCATGTAGCAGGCGCTGGTACTGTTCTTCATTAATGCAAACTGGTTTTTCTAAAAACAATGGTATCTTTTTCTGAAATACCAACTCCGCATATTTCGTATGTTGATTGCAGCGTGTTCCGATCAGCACACCATCTAACCTTTCTTTTTCCAACATCTCTTCCGCTGTTTCATAAAAAACAGTCTGTGCAAATTCTGCTGTCTGTGCAAATGCTTCCTGCTTCTGGCACCAAAGTGGATCTGCAACTGCAGCAACCTGAACTGGTGCTTGGATTCCTTGAAATGCTTTCATCATCGTTTCACTTCGCAAACCATATCCTATAATCCCTAATTTCTTCAATCTTATTTCCTTCTTCCTTAAAATTTCTTTTCTATTTTTTCTGTTGATACTTATTATCACCGGAACCACACTCTCCGTCAATAAAAAATCCTGATGCATTGAGAAAAATGTTACCTTTCACTTCTCTTTCCAAAAATAGGCAAAAATACCCTGACCTCCTCTCTTTTCTAAGGTATGGCCAGAGTATCTTCATGAAATCATTTATTCTTTTTTCGAACAGTCAACTGGCAATATCTAAATTTCTGCTACCAGTTTTTTCAGTGCTTCCAATGCTTCCTCCGGAAGTTTGTCGTATCCGTCTTTGTTTACGGCAAATCCTTCTACTGCATTGACACGATTCTGCATTGCATTCTTTAACTGTGCCTTGTACTCTTCGTCATTCAGATCCGGAACAAATCCTTCCCATTCCATGATCTCAATGTCTTCAAAAGCTCCCCACTGTTTGAATTCTGCTTTTCCTTCTACAATTGCTTCTAAGATTCCAAGTGTATCTTTTGGCTGTACTTTCTTGCCCATGAAGTCACCTGTATTGACGATATAGCAGTCTACATTCTTTTCTTCCACTAATTTTTTGAACTTCTCATAATCATTTATCAGTGGATATGTTCTAAATGGGTTTGCATATGGAACGATACGGAGTGCATTTAAGTCTGTTCCTGCTGCAACACGCTCTGCTGTGGATGTCTTTGTTGCAAGTGTCGCTCCCATTACGGATGCAAGTGCAGCTCCTTTTAATTTTACTACCGGCGGAATAGTAGGATCTTTCATGATCCAGAAGATTGCATTTACCGGAGCATCGATCTTATATACACGGTTCGGTGACCATAATTTTGACTTGATTGCACGTCCGTTACCATTTCTGATATCTTCTGTCACTAACTGGATATGTCCTTCTTCGTCCATAGTAGCAGAACAGTTCTGAGCAGATAATAAATACTGATTATCCGGGCATCCAGTTGGGTAATCTGCCGTCTTATCAAAATAAGTCGGTTCTAATGCTACCGAAGAACATGTGTCTGTATTGATAATAAATGCATCATCATGTAATACTGTAATCGGATATTTTCCACCATGTTTTGCATGTGTCAGTGTAGATTTACCTGATCCAGAAAGTCCGAATACGGATGCTACGAACTTAGAACCATCCGCAAGTGTGTATTCTTTCTGTCCACCATGGCAGGAAGCATATCCGTTTCTATTTGCGATTGCCCATGCCATTGTCAATGTTCCTTTTTTATGCTCTCCGAAATATCTCATACCTAAAATACATGCGCAGTTCTCTGCAGTATCAAAATAGCATAAAGTCAGCGGATCACTCAGACAGCTGAAATCTACGTCCGGTCTTTCCTGTGGAATCCACTGTGGATCTGAGAAAATATAAATATCCGGTTCTTTTCCCTCTCCGACTGGTTTTGATTTCTTATACATTTTCACATATTCATCTGACATGTACTGGAAGTTGAGCATCCAGTTGTACATGATATTCTCTTCGCCTTCCGGAATCAGAAGATGTGCTTTTACCATGAATTCTGGGTCAAGACCTACGAATACTTCTGCGTGGTACATTGTTTTCCAACGTGATTCATAGATAGCATCCATCGCTACTTTGTCAAGCTTTGCAGAATCTACTCCCGGCTCTCCTTTGATCCGGCGAGCTGCTGCGTAACGTCCTGTTACTGCTCCGTCATTGAATAAAAGAACTTTTGCATCTTTCTCAAGACCAAATTCTTCTCCTCTATATACAGGCATATCTGTCACGATTGTTCCTGGTGAATTTTTTGCTAACTCATAAGCTTCTTTTAAAGTATTTACTTTCACTACATTGTTTCCATAAAATGCAGCTTCGATGATAGAACGTGTTTTTGAAAAACCTGGTTTTCCAGCACCGATTTCGTTAATTGGATAATAAGCTTTTGTTGACATATTCGATATCCTCCTTAAATTCCGAATTTGCATTCATTATCTCATTTTGTTTTCAAAATGTCAATCTTTTTATTGAAATTTTACAATTTTTATCATTCATTTATACCTCATTTTTTTGTTGAATTTATTGAAAAACTAAGAAAAATGCAGGATTATTTTTATTTTCCTGCATTTTTATCGTATCTCGTGTGTTTTTGTCCTTTATTTACATGGCACTCACATAGTATTATGCAATTTATTTGTTAAAAAATTCACTATGCATTCTTTTTGCAAAGTGCACTGTAATAATATTTCAATTTTTTCGCCTGACAGAGCACATCCCTCTCCTTTGCTCTCATTCTACCACTATCTATCAAAAGAGGTATCTGACACTGCAATATCTGATGGACACGCACCCAAAATTCATCGTTATTTTTACATTTATACACATCCCGCCCATCCTCAAGCCAGTTTTTATAAACCGGAATATCTCTTAAAATAACCGGAATCTGCGAGGAGAGTGCTTCCAGTACAACAATTCCTTCTGTCTCCTCATACGATGGAAATAAAAAGAGATCACAACTGCTGTACGCCTTCTTTAACTCTTCCTTTGGTACATATCCTGCAAATGTCAGATTCGGCAAATCCGTGTGAATCGCATCTCTGACCTTCTTTGGAATCTGAAGTTCTGGTGTATATCCAAACCAAATAAACTGATACTCCGGCATTCTCCCTGCCAGTTCCACAAAGTCAAGAATTCCTTTTCGTTCAAAGTACAGCCCAACCGACATTACAATCTTGTCCTCGTTGCGAAATCCATATTTTCTTCGAAAAGACTCTCGATCCAGTACATTTTTCTGGAATTCACAAGTATCCACTCCGTTTGAAATCACTTCTATCGGATTCTTGATCCCATATCCGTTCAATAGCGATTTTGAATATTCCGTCGGTGTCAGGATCAAATCTGCCATCTGATAACATTTCATGATCCACCATTTAAAAAGAGGCGCCGTCAGATTGGATCCCACAAAGGAGTTTCGAAAATCTTCCTTTGTCGAATGGGCATGATACACGATTTTCTTCCCTTCTCTTTTTGCTTTCTTTGCCATATGATAATCACCCGGAAATACCGTATTTAGATGCACAATATCAAAATCTTCCCGAGGATCACAGGTCAGTTCTACCTGCTCCGACTTAAGAGCATTTTTTTGCATGAACATTGCACGTCCGACTCCACTTCTCGACACAATCTTCTCGTTTTTCGCATAAAGCAATACTTTCATTTCTCTCATCTCCTCCTCTCCATACTTCCTTTTGATACAGGTTCAGTACCATATTTCCAAACTGCTCTGTCCCGAATTTCCGTGCGTTGTTCCGGCTATGCTCCGCTGCCTTTTCCATCCATAAAGGCTCCTTTAAGATACCGCTGACGATCTCTGAAAATTCGTTTAAGTTCTCGTAAGAATAACCATTTCCGCCTTCCTCGAGTACCCCGTACAGGCAGGCATCTTTCCTGCACATAAGCGGTAATCCACTCGCCATCGCCTCTATATAGGTAAGTCCCTGTGTCTCACTTGTCGATGCACAGACAAAAAGATCTCCTAACTGATAATAATTTGCTATATCTTCCGGTGCTGCCATCCCAGTAAATTTTACATAAGTTCCAAGTCGAAGTTTCTCTGTCAGTTCCTCCAGACTTGCTCTCGCTGGTCCATCCCCGACAATCAGCAGCCGCACATTTTCCCCATGTTTGACCAGATGACACATTCCATAAATTAATTCATCGACTCGTTTTTCAAATCCAAGTCTTCCGAGACTTAACAACACCCTCGCCTCCTGTGGAATATCATACTTGATCCGAAGCTGTTTGATTTTTTCCTCCTCACACGGTTGCTGAAATTTATCGAGACAGATTCCTGATGGAATCACCGCAATTTCACTCTCTGTCAATCCATATTCTCTGAGCGTACGTTCTACCTTCTTTGTTGGAGCAATCACAGCATCTACACAAGACAGCCGCATTTTCATCCATTTTCCAAGCATCTCTCGACTTACGTTTTTTCCAAACGGAACATACTCTGTATACTGCTCATACAACGTATGATAAGTATGCAGCAATATTGCTCCTGTTTTCCTTGCAATTCGTTTTGCAAAGCCAAAACTAAAAAATTCACACTGACTGTGAATGACATCTGGATTCCACTCGATAATCTCCTGCACATATGCCCTGCCCCGCGATACCGGAATTCGCACATCCGGATAGATTTTTGCCGGAACAGAACGAATATAGTACACATTTTCCATCTGATAGGTACTGCATGTATCTGACACTGCAAGAATCTTTACCTCGTGTCCGTTCTTCTCTAATTCCCTCTCCAAATTCAAGACAGATGTCACGACACCGTTGATTGCAGGCCTAAACAAATCTGTTGTAATAAGTATCTTCATAATGCTCTCCTCCTTCTGTCTATATCAACTGCAAACCACTGATCCACGTTCCCGCATAGACAAGTGCCAGACTATAGATGGCAATCGATCCTGGTTTTCCAAGTAAAATAATGGCAGAAAACCGCTTCCATGACATCTTTGTAAGTCCCGCCAACATACACAAAAAATCATCCGGCGCACATGGAAAGAAAATCGCAACTGCAAAAAACTTATCAAATTTCTTTCCTTTTTCAAGCCATTGTGCATATTTTTCATATGTTTCTTCTTTGACAAAATATTTTACAAAGCACTGTCCATACCGCCTTGCAAGATAAAAATTAATCATCGATCCAATCACAATCCCGATATAATTGTATAGAAGTCCCATCCATGGTCCAAACAAGATCACACCTGCTGCACAGGAAATCCCGCCAGGGATAATCGGAACTACCACTTGCACCATCTGAATGAAGATAAAGAACAGTGGTCCAAAGATTCCTCCCCGCTCTATCAACATTTCCATCTTCGTCCGGTCTGTAAACAGTCCGTTCTGCATTCCATATATTACAAACAATACCATTGCTGTTATGCTGACTGCTGTTAAAAAATGAATCGTATATCTCACTGATTGCTTACTCATCTACATACCCCCTTTTGTATACTCCTTATCATATCAGCATAAATTTAAGTTATCTTGAGGGGATTATTAAGAAAAATGAAAGATTTTCTTTGGATATTCAAAATACAATCCGACCTTTATTTTTTATAGATTTTATCTGGTTTTCATTTCTTTCATCTGCGTTTTATGATACAATCTACAAAACAGCGAATCATGAAACTTTTTGTTTTACCTGATTGCCAACAGCAATGTAGTAATGCACATGTAATAACAGTAGAATAAAGGAGTTTTTTATGATAGAGATAAAAAAAATCACTACAAACAAGAAACAATATCTGCCTCTTCTGCTCCTTGCAGATGAGCAGGAGGATATGATCGATCGCTATCTGGAACGTGGTGCTATGTACATACTGGACGACAATGGAGTCAAAGGGGTCTGTGTTGTCACCGATGAAGGTGATGGTATTCTGGAGATAAAAAACATTGCAACGGATTCACATTTCCACCGGAAAGGCTATGGCAGAATGCTGATCAAATTTATAGAGGAAACCTACCACAATCAGTATTCCATCCTCCAGGTTGGTACCGGAGACAGTCCGCTTACCATTCCATTTTATGAAGCCTGCGGATTTGTCCGCTCCCATGCAGTAAAAGATTTTTTTGTTAAAAACTACGACCATACAATCTATGAATGTGGCATTCAGTTAAAAGATATGATTTATCTTCGAAAAAACCTCTTATAGAACTAAAAAAAGAAGCAAAAACCATTGCAAGATTCTCTCCTGCAAGGCTTTTGCTTCTCTTATTCCGTTCTTTTTTCTCTTTCTATTCTCCGATACGCTCAAATACCATATCGTATCCATCATTTCCATAGTTCAATGACCGATTGACACGGCTGATCGTCGCTGTAGATGCGCCGGTCTTCTCGGCGATCTCCAAATATGTCTTCTGTTCCCGAAGCATCTTGGCTACCTCAAAACGCTGTGATAATGACATTAACTCATTAATCGTACAGATATCTTCAAAGAAAGTGTAACACTCGGCTTTATCTTTCAAACTCAAAATTGCATCAAACAATAGATCTGTCGCTTCCGTCCTAATCTGCTTACTCATTCTTTTCTCTCCTTTGTCAGACTCTTATCTGTCCTCTATTTTATCACAGTAAATTTGTAAAGTCCACTGATTTTTTCATCTGACAACTCCTATCCCTTTGGACATCTTCCTATATATTTTTTCAATTTCTCTATTGACGTATTGACGATCAGTTCCTCCGGGAATCCACATTCTCGTACAACTTCCAGAGAATAACGCACATTTCCCACATCACTATCTACATGTGCATCACTGGCAAGTGTCACAGGTACTTTATATTTTTTGCAAAGTTCCAAAATCGTATGTTGATTCTCACGCGCATTCTGACGGAACCCTCCCGGTGTCAGAGAGGAGTTATTCACCTCTAAGATTTTTCCATACTTTGCAGCAGCCTCCACGATTTTTTCATAATCTACCGGGATTCTTCCGTCGTCGGGATGCCCGATGATATTCACATACGGATTTTCCATCACTTTTAAATAAGCTTCCGTATATGTTTCCTTAGTTGCACCTTTTGCAAAACATGGCAGATGCAGACTTGCAATGACAAGATCCATCTCTTTTAACAGTGCTTCTGAAAGATCAATTGTTCCATCTGCATCTAAAATATTTAACTCCACACCAAAAAGCATCTCCACTCCCGACATTTGCCGCGGAATCACTTTTAAATTAGAAAAATAAAATGGATGACAGGTTCCCGGCATCGTTGGAGCATGTTCTGTAATCGCAAGTCCTTGCAATCCCTTCTTTGCAGCTGCCGATGCCATTTCACGAATCGTACAGTATGCATGTCCGCTCGCAATCGTATGTGAATGTGTATCTATTGCAATCTTCATAATACTTCCTCTTTTCTATCTCGATTTTTTTATTTTTGCTCATTGTTCTTACCTGAGTTCTCTCTTGACAATTTTTATTATACCATCGCCTTTCTGCATTTGAAAACATAATTTTTCTCCTTTCCGTTCATACTATTTATGATATCTTTTCTATCTTAAAAAAAATTATTACCGGATATCAACGACTTACAGACGGGAAAGGAGTTTGTTATGAAACCAATTACTGAACAATCTGCAAAAGGCGGTACAGCTGCACCTGCCGGAAAAATCTGTTCTGATACTCAGCCAATTTCCGAACAAACACTAACCAATCAGGAGATCATTGACTCTTACGATTATCTTTCTTCTGCAGCTTCTGCATGGGACTGCACAGGACTGATCCCTTCTGCACCGTCCTCCTCTGCTGAACTGGAATCCTATGAGGCAATCTATCCGTTTGAACCTCCTAAACTGGATTCGAATGAGAGTGGTGCCACAAAATATTCTTCTGCATATACTGGGGAAAAACAGGAGTAATATTTTATGCCTAACTTTTCTTTTGTCCCGCTGGAAGGAACGATTCAAAACATTCGTCCTTTCGGCGATGAATGTTGCAGCTCCCTTGTCACTTTGCAGACATCTGAAGGTACTGTCACAGTTGTCGTATCAAGTGATACGTATGTCATCAGTGAAGTACGCCTTCGCCGCGGCATGACTGTCGCGGCTTTTTACGATGCCCAGGTTCCTGTTCCACTTATCTATCCTCCTCAGTACCGTGCTGTCATCCTTGGGAGGAAGCAGCCAAATGAAACGATCACCGTAGACTATTTTGATGAAACTCTCACAAACAACGACAATACACTAAAACTAAATGTTTCCCCCGCCACCGACATCGTCGGATCAAATGGGCAGCCATTCCGCTGCTCTCTTGCGGATCGCCTTTTGATCGTCTATTACACAAATGCCACGAAAAGCATTCCCGCTCAGATCGTCCCGAGGAAGATTATTGTTATGTGCTGACTTCCTTGCACAAAACTCTGTTTTAATCCGCTACGGCACGAAACACAATGCAAAAGGCGGCAGTTACTTCTGCCGCCTACAACTACTTTTTTCTTTTTTTACCATCCTCTTAGCAAACAGAAGAAGCACATACATTCTCAAGAATCTCTGTCAATGCACTCTTGCTGCTTGTATGACATCGCACAATGTCTGCGTTGCATTTCTCTGCTTCTGCAACTGCACAGCGTACCATCTTGTGAGATACGGTATTCGTAAACAAGATCAGCAGATCTGGAGTGCCAATCTGTTCACTTAGATTTGCAGACATCTGTGTAAATACTTTCGCTTTACACTTATACCCTTTACATATTTTTTTATACTGACAAACCATCCGGTCATGGCCTCCTACAATTACAACGCTCATCTTTCTGTCCTTTCTTTTCTCTTCTGTCTACAAAGCTGCAAGATTTTTCCCGAGCTCTTCACACTTTTCCAATGCCTCCTGATCCGGTGTCTCCTGACAGATCACACCTTCTCCTCCGATGACATTTGCTCCCGCCTGCTGCATACGCGCTTCCCAGTCTCTCATCCATTCTCCATCTCCCCATCCGTAAGAACCAAACAAGCCAACTGTCTTTCCTTTCACAAATGCTTCCAATGTTTCCACAAAAGGCTCCATCTCTGATTCTTCCAGCACTTCCGACCCCATCGCCGGGCAGCCAAGTGCAAACACTTCCTCTTCCTTTAATTCTTCTGGTGAGATGCTTCCCACCTCTACAACCGCACTTTCTTTTCCTTCTGAACGGATTCCCCTTGCGACCGCTTCAGCCATCGCCTCTGTATTTCCTGTCTGTGACCAATATACTACATAAATTTTATCCATGATCTTCCTCCTTATCTTTTCCTTGTCTCTGCTTCTTTTTTCATCGACAATGTATTTTTATGCCACACATCCCCGGACTAGTTCTTCTATCCGAATTCCTCTGGCAACCGCTTGGATTAATGCTTCTTTTGCCTCTTCAAATGCCTGAAACAGGCAAATCTTCTCTCCCATATTCGTGTATACTTTCCAATATCCTGCATAAAGATAATTTTTGCCTTTCTGCTCTATAAATCCTGTGACATCATCGAGCGGATATCCAAGAAGCAGACCCATCTCATGCGGAAACACTCCTCCTGCTGTCATATAAGATTCGTAACGTTTCTGAAAGGTATACAAAATAGCTCCTAATGTCAACTGCCCATATCCTTCTTTCTGAAAGAAATCCCTCATCTTTGGATGTTCTATCACTTGTTCTAGATCTTTTCTGCGATATAGAAGATATGTGATCTTTTCTGTCGTCCGGAGTAGCCGGAAATAAGAGATTCCTGAGTGCTTCAAAACCATTTTTACTGCTGTTTCATTCTCCGCTGGAATGATAAAAAGATTAGAAACTTTCAGTCCCATGATCAATGGTGCACATTGCAGAGCAAGCTGTGTTTCGATCTTTTTGAAATCCATCCCCTTCACAAGTTCAAATATTTCCTGACTCATGTTTCCTCCTTCTCTTGTTAGTTATTTCTAATTTATGTTTATATTATCTAATTCAAGTTGATTCGTCAATACTTTTATTGATCTATTTTTCTCAATAATCTTTCCGTTAAAAAAGAAGAAGTATCCTGCCATCTGTACAGACAGCAAGGATACTTCTTATCTCTCACACGCTTTTTGATATGCTATTCCATTAAATTTTTCATACTATCCAGCCCAATGAATAGTGTTGATGTATTATGAAACAATGCAGAGGCTGTCGGCTGCAGAATTCCTGCCACTCCAAGGGCAATGAGTGCAGCGTTAATTCCAACAATCAGTCGATAATTTCTTCCAATCCGCTGCATCAATCTGTCACTGAGTCTCTTCAACAAAACAAGTTCATACAAGTTATCTGCACTGATTGTAATGTCCGCAATCTCCCTTGCAAGCTCTGCGCCGTCACTGATTGCAATGCCGACATCTGCCGCTGACAGCGCCGGAGAATCATTGATGCCATCTCCAATCATAATAACTTTCTTTCCTTTTGCTCTCTCCTTCTCCACAAATCTCGCTTTCTCTTCCGGAAGCACCTCCGAATCATAATCATCCACGCCCACTCTTTTCGCAATGGAAGCTGCTGTCCGTTCACTGTCCCCAGTCATCATAACAATATTTGCAATCCCCTCCTCTTTTAGCAGGCGGATCACTTCCACTGCTTCGTCCCGCAGAGGATCTTCGATGCGGATCACTGCTGCAAGCTCCTGTTCCATCGCGAGATAGAGATGTGAGTATTCCCCGGAAAGACTCTCAAAAAGTTCTTCTTTTCCTTCTGGAATCCGACACTTCTCATCTTCAAATACAAAATGATAGCTTCCTATCACCGCTCGCTTTCCTTCAATCTCTGTTGAGATTCCATGGGCTACCATATACTCTACTTTGGAATGCATTTCTTCATGTTCCAGATTCCGCTTCTTGGCCGCATACACAACCGCTTTGGCCATGGAATGTGGAAAGTGCTCTTCCATACATGCCGCCACTCTTAACAGTTCATCCGGATCATCTCCATTAAACGATATGACATCCACAACCGTCGGATGAGCTTTTGTGAGTGTTCCTGTCTTATCAAAAACAATCGTGTCTGCTTCTGCAACAGCTTCTAGATACTTTCCGCCTTTTACAGTCAGATGATATTTGCTCGCCTCACGAATAGCTGATAGTACTGAGATCGGCATTGCCAGTTTCATCGCGCAGGAAAAATCTACCATCAGTACCGAGAGCGCCTTTGTCACATTTCTTGTCAGAAGGTATACTAGTCCTGTGCCTGCAAACGTATATGGAACCAACTGATCCGCCAAATGTTCTGCCTTTCCTTCCAGCGAAGATTTTAACTTCTCGGATGCTTCAATCATCGTCACGATTTTTTCAAATCTGCTCGAACCACCAGTCTTCTCCACACGCAGGGTAATCTCTCCTTCTTCCAATACCGTTCCGGCATAGACAGAATCTTCACTGCTTCTTCTTACTGGAACAGACTCTCCAGTCAACGCAGCTTGATTAATCATAGCCTCTCCTTCTATTACAGTACCGTCAAACGGGATAACGTTTCCCATATGTACAACGATTAAATCTCCTTTTTTTACGGTTGATGCCGCAACAAGGATTTCCTGATCATTCTTTTTTATCCATACTTTTTCTACATTGAGCGACATCATACGCGCAAGGTCATCCACAGACTTTTTATGTGTCCACTCCTCCAGCAATTCTCCGATAGAAAGGAAAAACATAATGGAAGATGCTGTGTCAAAGTCATTTCTCAGAATCGAAACGCCGATGGCAGTCGCATCAAGAACCGGAACTTCTATTTTTCCTTTACACAGTATTTTTAATCCCTGATAAATATATTTGACAGACATTGCAGCCGTATACAGTGCCGTCATCGGATAAGGCAGAAACCACTTACGCATCCATCGGAATAAAATTTTATCTATAATTTTTTCCTGATATGCTGCATTCAGTGCCCTGCCTGATGTCTCAAGTACTTCATTCGGAACAACTACCTTATCATAACAAAAGCTACGCAGCATTTCCAATATTCTACGTCGCTCTCCCTTGTAACGAATGACCGCATCCCCAGTGCGCTCGTATACTTTCGCAGAGATTACTTCACTTTTATTTTCCAGATAATAAAGTAATGTATCCGCCTGTCGGTATGTCATTGTACTTCCCAGAAAATGCACCCGCATTCGTCCCTCTATTTCATGTTTTATCTTAAATCTCACTGTTTACCCCTTTTCCATATGTAGAACAACTAAAAGGAAACACCTGCTGATCCTGTTCGCCTTTTGGCAAGAAATCCGCAAGTGTTCTCTCTGTTAATTCCATCCTGTTCTCTGCAATTAGAGTTCTCTCTTCGTTTCATCATCAGTACAAGTTTCCGACGCAACTTCTTCGACCTCTTCAAATACGTCTGCCTCTTCTTCCGAAGCACGTTTTGCGTTAATCTCCTTTGCTTCCTCGTAAATATCCTCTGCATTCTCCTGGATTGTTGTTGCTGTCTTCATCACACATTCTTTTGCTCTGAGTACTGCTGCGGTACAGTTTGTATACACTTTCTTCGCATCTTTACTCGCAAGCAGCTTTACTCCTGCTGTACCAAACAAAACTCCTGCCGCAAAGATTCCTGTCTTCTTCATGTTAATACATTTAAAACAATCTAACATTTTTATCCCTCCTAGATTTATTTATGTTTGTAGCCTGTGTAGAGTGTCATGAACAGACATGCGACCATTGCCCATGCCCAAAATCTATGGTTTTTCATCTGCCTCTTCCCTCCTACAATATTTTTGTCATTATAATCCTGCCTGCGGATAATTTCCATTATTTTTCTGTTATTGAGAAATTTTATCTTTTAAAGTCCTATCACGATCAGTCTCAAACACAAGACTCAATCACAACTGCTTTTACTTTTTGCGTTCCGATGTATCCACAGCTTTTCAGCCCTGCAAGAATCACTTCATTCCAGTTTTTTGATGACAGGTACCGTACAGTATGATCCTCCATCTCAATTCTGCATACTTCTCTGCTGCCATTTTCCTCATCGCAGGCAATTTTATACATATTCTTCCTGCTGATCGCACCAATCTCCTCCAGCTTATTGACAAGACGATATACCGTTGCCGTCCCAATTCCCGGATCAAGCTTAGATGCCCGGTAAAAAATTTCCTTGCAGGAAGAACAGTCTTCTTCCAATATAATATCCAAAAGGATCTGCCTCTGTTGCGTAATCCGGCAGCCTTGCTCCCGAAGTTTCTGAAGAACCATCTCTTTTTTCATCTTTGTCCGCCGATAGTTGCCTGTCTCATTTACTTTTTTAATCTGTCCTGTCATGTTTTGGCTCATACCGTCCTTTCCAAAATGAAAACTATTTCTCTCTAATGACAGTGCCCACCACAATGTTTACAATCTCCGCCACAGTGAAGTGATTTCCCATTTTTCTTATCTTTTACCATGCTTCTCACTGCGAGCGCTACTAACCCTACAACGATCATTCCTGCAACAATTGTTCCCATATTCCTTCCTCCTTTTTAATAATTTTTCAGTTTATAACCTATCTCTTTCCTATGAAAAAAAGACTGCCTCAGAGAACTCCTCCGAACCGGCAGTCTTTCTTATTTCTATTTTGCACCTGCCATTGCTTTCATATTGACATGAAGTGTCTTGCTTTCTTTATATGGACGTACAAGCAGATACATAAATCCAATCACAAGTAAACATGCGACTGCTGTGGCAATACCAAATGTTCCGGTAGTAATCCAAGTTCCAATCTGGTAAACACAGAGAGAAACAACATACGCCAACAATGTCTGATAACCGACTGCAAACCAAAACCATTTTGCATTGTTCATCTCTCTTTTGATCGCTCCCATCGCTGCAAAGCAAGGAGCGCAAAGCAGATTGAATACCAGGAAAGAATATGCCGCAACTGCTGTCATGCTTCCTGCAAGCGCACCCCATATCTCTGCTCCATCTTCTGCTACTTCCGCAAATCCAAACAAAATACCAAAGGTTCCTACTACATTTTCTTTTGCAATCAGACCCGTTACTGCTGCAACTGCCATCTTCCAGTCTCCCCATCCAAGCGGCGCAAATACTGGTGCGATCACACTTCCTATCTTCGCAAGGATACTGCTGTCAAGCTGTTCTGCTTCCAACATTCCAAAAGAGCCGTCACTCCATCCAAAATTCATCAAAAACCACAGTACGATGGTCGATAGCAAAATAATCGTTCCCGCTTTTTTGATAAAAGAAAATCCTCTTTCCCACATGCTTCTCAACACATTTCCGACTGTCGGCATATGATATGCAGGAAGTTCCATAACAAACGGAGCCGGATCACCCGCAAACATCTTTGTCTTTTTCAGAATAATTCCAGAGCAAATAATCGCCGCAATTCCCACAAAGTAAGCACTCGGCGCTACCCACCAGGCACCGTCAAAGAGCGCCCCTGCAATCAGTGCAATAATTGGAAGCTTTGCTCCACATGGGATAAAAGTTGTTGTCATAATTGTCATTTTTCGATCTCTGTCGTTTTCGATTGTCCTAGATGCCATAATCCCAGGAACTCCGCATCCACTTCCGATCAGCATCGGGATAAATGATTTTCCGGATAAGCCAAACTTGCGGAAAATTCTATCCATAATAAATGCAACTCTCGCCATGTATCCACACGCTTCTAAAAATGCAAGGAAAATAAAGAGCACAAGCATCTGTGGAACAAAACCAAGAACCGCTCCTACACCGGCAACAATTCCATCCAGAATCAATGCCTGCAGCCAGTCTGCACAACCGATTGCATTTAACGCACTTTCTACAAGAACCGGAACACCCGGAACCGAGATTCCAAAAAAGCTCCATCCATCTCCGAATACACCGTCATTTGCCCAATCTGTCGCCCACGTTCCTACTGTCGTCACAGATACATAGTAGACAAGAAACATCACTGCCGCAAAAATCGGCAATGCCAACCATCTGTTTGTCACGATACGGTCAATTTTATCGGAAGTTGTCAATTTTTCCTTAGATCCTTTCGTCACACAAGATCCAATGATAGAGGAAATATACGTATATCGTTCATTGGTGATCACGCTCTCTGTGTCATCATCAAACACGTTCTCCATTTCCTGGATTTCTGTACTGACATCCGGAACGCGTTCCATCTGAGATCCAATCTTATCATCTCTTTCTAACAGTTTTATTGCAAAGAAACGTTTCTGTTGTTCTTCTACAATTCCGGTTAGCTTTTCTTCTACTTTTCTAATGATCAGCTCTGCTTCTTTGGAGAACTCATGTACAGGCACCACCGCTTTGTTCTGCCGTGCAAGTCCCACCGCTTTCTCTGCTGCTTTCTTGATGCCGGTTCCTTTCAATGCAGAAATCTCAACAACCTCACATCCAAGTTTTTTGCTGAGCTCCTGAATATGGATACGATCGCCATTCTTCTCCAACACATCAATCATATTGACTGCCATCACAACCGGAATTCCAAGTTCCATCAGCTGCGTGGAAAGATACAGATTCCTCTCAATATTCGTTCCATCCACAATATTTAAAATTGCATCCGGACGCTCCCCGATTAGATAATTTCTTGCCACAACTTCTTCCAGTGTATATGGGGATAAAGAATAAATTCCCGGCAAGTCCATGATCACAACATCTTTATGTCCCTTTAACTTCCCCTCTTTTTTTTCTACCGTAACTCCCGGCCAGTTCCCGACAAATTGGTTGGAACCTGTCAGTGCATTAAACAACGTTGTCTTTCCGCAGTTTGGATTCCCTGCAAGTGCTATTTTTACTGACATACTACTTCTCCTTTTTTCTTATTCCTTTTTTACTAATTTTCTTTGTTTGTTTCACCTTTCTTTCGTTAGCATTCGCTAACCAGTGGGCAAAAAAAATTATTCTACTTCTATCATCTGGGCATCTGCTTTTCTCAGCGACAATTCATATCCTCTGACCGTCACTTCAATCGGATCTCCAAGAGGCGCTACCTTTCTCACAAAAACATCTACCCCTTTTGTAATTCCCATATCCATAATTCTGCGCTTGACCGGTCCCTCCCCTGTCAGCTTTTTTACCTTCACCGTCTTGCCGCAAGGTATCTTGTTCAATGTGTTCATAATTTTTCTCATTCCTTTCTATCAGATCTTATTTTCTAAATCTGTTTTATTCTGCGCTTCTATGACGATTGTTTGTCTCGCAGTGTTTTACACAATAATTTTATTCGCCATATCTTTCCCAATCGCGATTCGGGCACCTTTGATCTCAACAATCATATTTCCTCCATTTGTAGAAATGACTGTCACAACCCCGCCCGGAACAAATCCAAGATTTTCAAGAAATCGACGTGTTTCTTCTTTTCCCCCGATTCTTATGATCGTGTTCGGTTCATTTACACTTACCATCGTCAGCGGCATACTATCATCTTCTTTCTCTGTTGAAATTGATAAACATTTTCATCTGTTGATTAGTATAATCTAATTACTATTAGTTGTCAATTACTTTTTTGTTTTATTTTTCATTTTATTGATCTCCGTGACAGCTTCGCTCCTCCTCAGTATTTATTTGTATTTTTTTCGCCACTATGTTATACTACTTTCAGTTTCATGTAATTTTTTTAAATCAAAAATAAATTTCTATTTGGAAAAGGAGGCGAAGATTTTGAGAACTTTTGGAAATGAGTCTGCAGAAAATTACTTGGAAACCATTCTTGTTCTAAGTAAAAAGCTCCCGGTTGTACGCTCTGTCGATATCGCAAACGAACTGGGATTCAAAAAATCCAGTGTCAGTGTCGCTATGAAAAATCTTCGTGAGAAGAAGCATATTACTGTGTCAGAAGCCGGTTTCATTTTCCTGACAGATTCCGGGCGCGAGATTGCAGAGATGATCTATGAACGCCATGAATTTCTGACTGACTGGCTTGTGAAACTAGGTGTATCCGAGGAAATCGCTTCCGAAGATGCATGCCGGATTGAACATGTGATCAGCAGTGAGAGCTTTGAAGCGATTAAGCGTCATATTCCATCTGAGCGATAATTTTAAAAGAGTATTTCTCTATAATAAAAAAGTGTGCCTCACAGGTTAATCTCATGGATTCTCCTGCGAAGCACACTTTTATTTTCTATATACTTTTCTATGCGAAGCCGCTTCCTTTTCTTCTTTCTCTTTGTCGACAAACATCAGAAGAAATGCTGCTGCAAGAAGTCCCGCACTGACGAGAATCGCTTTTCCATGCAGATATCTGATACAAGCATTTCCAAGCACAGCTCCCATCACAAAACAAATAATAATCCCATAATAGAGCATTCCCTTCTCCACTGCCTTCCGATTTTTTGTACTCCAATATTCACAAAGGTTCTGTGTAGCACTCCTCAAATTTCCGATACACATCGTTGTGGCAATTCCCTGCCCGTGAATTTTACGAAAACTTTCCACCTGGATTCCACACGCAAACGAAATTAGACTGTTTGCAACTGTGTTCATGCTCTGTGGAAAAAATGCAACACAAATAAGGACAAATGCCTCTATCAGCACACAAATCTGGCGCCAATGAAAATTCTTCTCATCTGTCTTCATGCGTACGATATCTGCCAATGCGATTCCAACCACAAAAGCACTGATTGGAAACAGATAATGCAGCGCTGCCGTCCAGTTCTTCTCCGCCAACTGAATTCCAAATAGCAAAATATTTCCTGTTTGTGCATTGGCAAATACATGGTCTCTGTAAATATAAGAATAGGCATCCATCAATCCGCCTGACAAAGCAAGCAAAATTCCAAGTTCAATGGATTCTGACATCTGTTTTGAACGTTTCATCTCATCCCCGGCTTTCTTTTCCTTTTATGTGGAACAAAACAATCTATCTTACGAAAGTCTATTTTTGAAATCTTCATAACCGAATGTCCGCACAAGATGTTCTTCTCCTTCTTGATCGCGGAAAACAATCGATGGAAGTGCCATTCCGTTGAACGTATTTGTCTTTACCATCGTATAAAGCGCCATATCTTCAAATACCACACGGCTTCCTTCTGTAAGCGGTTTTTCAAAAGAATAGTCACCGATCACATCTCCTGCAAGACAGGTTGGACCGGCAAATCGATAAGTATATTGTTTTTCTCCCGGATTGCCTGACTTCTGTACCGGTGGACGGTACGGCATCTCCAGTACATCCGGCATATGACATGCTGCCGATGTATCCAGTATGGCAATCTCCATATTATTATGCACGATTTCCATCACACTTGCAACAAGATCTCCCGCATTTAATACGACTGCCTCTCCCGGTTCCAGGTAAACTTCCAATTGGTATTTTTCTCTCAGACGGCGGATAATCCTCACAAGTCGCTCTCGATCATAATCTGCTCTTGTGATATGATGTCCTCCTCCGAGATTCAACCACTTCATCTGCGGAAGCCACTTTCCAAACTTATCCTCCAGCGCTTCGACCGTCTTCTCCAAATCATCCGAGTTCTGCTCACAGAGCGTGTGCATATGAATTCCATCGAGAAGCGGTACGAGCTCCTCCTCAAATGCTTCTAATGTTGTTCCAAGCCGTGAACCCGGTGCGCATGGGTCGTAAATGGCATGGCCCTCCTGTGTGGAACACTCCGGATTGACACGCAGTCCGATAGATTTTCCCGCATTCTTTGCGCGAATCCCATATTTTCTTACCTGTGCCGGAGAGTTAAATACAAGATCATCTACATACTGGAGCAATTCGTCAAATTCCTCCGCCCGATATGCCGGGGAGAACACATGTGTCTCCCCGCCAAACTCTTCTTTGCCAAGTCTTGCCTCATAAAGACCACTTGCCGTAGTCCCGCAAAGATACTTTCTAAGAAGCGGATAGACAGAAAACATCGAGAATGCTTTTTGCGCCAAAAGGATCTTACATCCACTTTCTTCTGCCACCTGCTTTAAAATCTCAAGATTGTGAAGCAGTCTTCGCTCATCCACAACAAAATATGGTGTAGAGACTACTTCCTTCCCCATGCTGCTCATTAGTCCACCAGCACTGGATTGTGAGATTCGATCCATGGAAGTCCCCATGTATTGAGCGCATCCATAAACGGATCTGGATCAAACTCTTCGATGTTATGTACACCCGGTTTGTTCCATTTTCCAGTCATGATCATCATCGCACCAATCATCGCCGGCACCCCAGTTGTATATGCCACAGCCTGCGATCCAACTTCTTTGTAGCATTCTTGATGATCACAAATATTATATAACTGATATGTCTTTTCCTTTCCATCTTTCTTTCCCTGGAAAATACATCCGATATTGGTCTTTCCTTTTGTACGCGGTCCCAGTGAAGAAGGATCCGGAAGGACTGCTTTTAAGAACTGTAACGGGATGATCTCTTTTCCTTCATACATGATCGGCTCGATCGAAGTCATTCCCACATTTTCCAGGCATTTTAAATGTGTCAGATAACTCTGGCCAAATGTCATGAAGAAACGAATTCTCTTGATTCCCGGAATATTTAATGCAAGACTTTCAATCTCCTCATGGTGGAGCAGATACATATCTTTCTCTCCGACTCCATCAAAATTATAAACTCTTTTAATCTCCATCGGCTCTGTCTCTACCCATTTTCCATCTTCCCAGTAAGAACCTTTTGCGGATACTTCGCGAATATTGATTTCCGGATTGAAGTTTGTCGCAAACGGGTACCCATGATCTCCGCCGTTGCAGTCTAAAATATCGATATAGTTGATTTCATCAAATTCATGTTTTAATGCATATGCGGAGAAAACACTTGTCACACCCGGATCAAATCCGCTTCCAAGAAGTGCTGTGATCCCTGCCTTTTCAAAACGTTCTCTGTACGCCCACTGCCAGCTGTACTCAAATTTTGCCGTATCTTCCGGCTCGTAGTTCGCTGTATCTACATAGTGTGTCTTTGTCGCAAGACATGCATCCATGATCGTCAGATCCTGGTATGGAAGCGCAAGATTTAAGACAACATCCGGTTTTTCCTTTTCGATCAGTGCAATCAGTTCTTCCACGTTATCCGCATCTACCTGTGCAGTTGTGATCTTTGTTTTTGTCGTTCCTTCGAGTTTTTCTTTCAGCGCATCGCATTTTGATTTTGTTCTGCTCGCAAGACAAATCTCTTCAAATACCTCACTGTTCTGACAGCATTTATGCACTGCCACTGAAGCAACTCCTCCACATCCTACAATCAACACTTTACCCATTTTTTGTTCCTCCTTGTTTCTTTCCTCTTGTTTTTCTTTCATTTTTTGTTTAACTTCTTCGGAAACTTTTCTACTTACTCAGCGCAAGCAACATTTCTCTTACAATCTTACATGCCGCTGCTGTTGAGATGCCGCTTGGATCATAGTGCGGGCTCAATTCATTTACATCACAGGCGACAACATTTGCCCGGCTGCACACTTTCTCAGCCGCTTTTCTCAGTGCATCAAAGGTAACTCCTCCCGGCTCCGGTGTCCCGGTTCCCGGAAAGACAGATGGATCCAACACATCCAGATCCAGTGTGAAATAAATCGGCATTCCTTCCAGTTTCTCCAACACTTCCTCAAGTCCCTCAAAGTCAAATTTTTTCATTGTCACATGCTCTTTTGCCCAATAAAATTCTTCCCGGTCACCGGAACGGATACCAAATTGGTAAATTCTTTCGTCTCCGACAAGATCCCAGCATCTTCGGATCACCGAAGCATGCGAAAGCTGCTCTCCTAAATATTCTTCCCGCAAGTCCGCATGGGCATCAAAATGAATGATATGGATATCCGGATATTTTTCCAAAACTGCCCTAAATGCACCAAGCGTCACAAGATGCTCTCCTCCGAGCATAAATGGGATTGCAGAGTTATCTAAGATTTCTTTTGCCTGTTCTTCAATCTGCGCAAGCGCCTTTTTTGTATTTCCAAAGCAAAGCTCCAGATCTCCACAATCCATCACCTTCGTATCTTCCAAATCTTTGTCCTGGTAAGGACTGTAGCACTCGATCCCATAAGATTCTCTGCGGATCGCACTGCTTCCAAACCGTGTGCCGGGCCGGTAAGACGTCGTCGAATCAAACGGCGCACCGAACAATACGATGTCCGCCTCATGTGCTTCCTTTTCACATGCCATAAATACTTCTACATTTTTATTCAACATTTTCTAACATCTCCTCTACGTAGTACGGCAAATAAAACGCTCCCTTGTGGAGTGTCGTCGTATAATATCTGCAAGAGATTCCTCTCATGTTCCATGCAATATCATTTAAGTCTCTGAGCGGATGATATTTTTTTGATGCGAATCCAAACAGCCAGTGTCCGGACGGATAGGTCGGAATGTGCGCATGGTACACCTTGCTGATCGGGAAAGATTCCACGATCCGTTTGTGCATTCTCTGGCAGGAAATAGCATCTTCATCATAAAATGGACTTTCATGCTGGTTGATCATGATTCCGTCCTCTTTCAAGGCTTTGTTACAATTTCCATAAAACTCTCTTGTAAAAAGTCCTTCGCCCGGTCCAAATGGATCCGTCGAGTCAACAATGATCAGATCGTACTGATTTTCCCGGCTCCGCACAAACCGAAGCCCATCCTCATAATGGATCTCCACCCTCGGATCATCTAGCCGGCAGGCAGTCTGTGGAAGATATTTCCTGCACACTTCCACAACCTGCTCATCGATTTCCACCATATCAATGTGTGCAATTTCCGGATACTTTGTCAGCTCTCGGATAATCCCTCCGTCTCCCGCGCCGATCACAAGCACATTTTTCACGGATGGATGCACCGCCATCGGAATATGTGTCATCATCTCATGATAAATAAATTCATCCTTCTCCGTCAGCATAATGTAACCATCCAACACAAGCATTCGGCCGAACTCCGGCGACTCAAACACATCAATCCGTTGGAATTCACTTTTTCCACTATAAAGCTGTCTGTCAACTCTCACTGAAAATTTTACATGAGGTGTCTGTACCTCAGAAAACCATAGTTCCATCTTCCCTACACTCCTTTCAGCACATTCAGCCGCTCAATGTCCGGATCTTCCGGTCCGGTCATAGAGCATCCCTTGTCTTTTGCATAAACAATGTATTCCAGAATCTCTTCTGTAATTTTCTCCCCCGGTGCCAGAATCGGAATTCCCGGAGGATAGCACATCACAAATTCACTGCACACTCTCCCTGCACTTTCCTTTAGTGGAAGTGATTCCTTCTCCGCATAAAAGGCTGTCTGCGGAGAAACGATCACCTTCGGTTCGATATATTCCTGGGAAAGAAGGCCTACGCTTGGTCCCCCAAATCTTCTCCGCACTTCCGAAAGCGCACTGACAAGACGCTCGATATCCCTCGGGCGATCTCCGATGGAAAGATATGCAAGAATATTTCCAAGATCACCAAACTCGATCTGAATATCATATTCATCCCGCAGGAGATCATACACTTCAATCCCCGCAAGCCCGATTTCTCTTGTATGTACCGACAACTTCGTGATATCAAAATCATAGATGCTGTCTCCATTGCAAATTTCCTTCCCATAGGCATAGTACCCACCGATTTGATTGATCTCTTCTCTCGCATACTCTGCCATCCGGATTACTTTTTCAAATATTTCTTTCCCGCGAAGCGCCAGATTCCTTCTGGAAATGTCAAGGCTTGACAACAGCAAGTAGGAACCACTTGTCGTCTGTGTCAGATTAATGATCTGCCTGACATACCCTTCATGCACCTCCGGTCCGGTCAAAAGAAGAGAGCTCTGCGTCAGACTTCCCCCCGACTTATGCATCGATACTGCTGCCATGTCTGCCCCGCACGCCATCGCAGATGCCGGAAGATTATCCCCAAAGTAAAAATGTGTGCCATGCGCCTCATCGGCAAGGCAGAGCATCCCATGGACATGTGCAAGCGCTACGATACTTCTTAAATCAGAACAGATCCCATAGTAAGTCGGATTGTTAACAAGCACCGCTTTCGCATCCGGATTTTCCAGAATTGCCTTCTCAACTGCTTTCACACTCATCCCAAGCGGAATCCCCAGTCTGTCATCGCACTCCGGATTGACGTATACCGGAATCGCTCCGCACAACACCATTGCTCCCATCACGCTCCGGTGTACATTTCTCGGAAGAATGATCTTCTCCCCTCGCTTCACAGTGGAAAGCACCATACTCTGTACCGCCGAGGTTGTTCCTCCGACCATCAGAAATGCATGTGCTGCTCCAAATGCCTCTGCCGCCAGTTCCTCTGCTTCCCGGATCACCGAGATTGGATGACACAGATTGTCTAGCGGCTTCATAGAATTGACATCCATTCCCACACATTTTTCTCCTAAAAGCTCTGCAAGCTCGGGATTTCCTCTCCCTCTTTTATGTCCCGGCACGTCAAACGGAACAACTCTTTGCTTTCTGAACGCTTCTAACGCCTCGTAGATCGGCGCTCTTGTCTGTGATAATTTTTCCATTTTTTATCCTCCTGTCATGGATTCGTTTTCGTAACTTCGATTCCATGATCCGGCTGTCTGACCAGATATTTCTAACTCTCTAAAAAATATTTCTTCCACTGAAAATCTCAATCATTTCCCGCCTCAGACTATTGATGATCTCCAGTCTTTTGGTCGGCGGTAATTCATAGACATCTGTCTTAAACAAATAGTCCTGAAGATCCAACTCTTTTACCATCATCTTCGTGTGAAACAGGTTTGCCTCGTACACATTAATGTCAATCGCATCGTATCTTCTTAAAATCTCCGGCATAATGTATTCCTGGATCGATGCAATCTTGTGGTCCATGAACAGTTTCTTCCCATCCACGTCTCTTGTAAATCCCCGGATCCGATAGTCCATCGTAATAATATCAGAGTCAAACGACTGAATCAGATAATTCAATGTAGAAAGCGGTGTAATCTCCCCACATGTTCCAACTTCAATATCTACCCGGAACGTAGCGAGACAGCTCTCCGGATGGTATTCCGGATAAGTATGAACCGTCACATGACTCTTATCTAAATGCGCAAGCTGTATTTCGCCACTTGGCAGTTTGCTCTCCTCTGAGATTAAAATTGTCACGGAAGCCCCCTGAGGCTCATAATCCTGTTTTGCAATATTTAAGATTTTTGCACCGATCATGTCCGTCAGATTTACAAGAATATTCGTAAGCCTCTCGGAATTATATTGCTCATCAATATATGCCACATAATCTTTCTGCTCCCGCGCCGTCTTCGCATAGCAGATATCATAAATATTAAAACTTAATACCTTTGTAAGATTGTTAAATCCATACAATCTGATTTTATTTTCCATTTGCCTTTCCCCCAGCATATTTTCCAATCTGCTCTCTGCGAGTCGCTATCCCCACACGCAGTATCTTTTTGATTGCAAGAACTCCAAAGTAATTTCCCAGACACTAAAAAAACGCAAATAATGTGAATCCATTCCATTACTTGCGTTTTAATCTATATTTTATTCTATCTCAATCTACATTTCTCCTACTGTAATCAGTAATCGAAATCTCTTCCATTTTTTAATAGAATAACAAAGCTTAGAGTCTATATAGCAAATACTTTACTTTTACTACTCTTATTGACCATTTCACAAGTTGATGCACGCATTCACGCACTGGTTATAAAGTAACCAACTTATAAAATTGAGCTTCTAACTCAATCAATAACGGTAATAATATCACCTATCGGCAGTTGACCCGGCTGTCCGTATGGCCTTTCCCCACATCTGTGGGTGGTCAATAAATATTTGCATGGAACCCGATTGCTCTGTTCTTCCATGTCTTTTCCAGTATACATAATTTTTCTGCTATTGTCAATTAATTCACATTAAAAATCTTGCCCAGGAGCCAAATATATCGAGTACTTTGATCCGAAATGCTTTCTTGTCGCTAAGTTTCCTTGGCTTTTGTCCTTCTTTCAGATCATACTGACTCTCATCTACAACTTTCAATGCCCTTTCTTCATACTTTGCCATGGCCTGATTCATCTGTCTGGTCAGTTCCTCACTGTCAGCTACAAGCATCAGTTCTGTATCTAGATAGGCACTTCGCATATCCCAGTTAAAGGAGCCGATTCCGGTCAGACGCCCATCGATCGTAAAACATTTTCCATGGTAAGAAACGCCATCGTCATACTCCATGATCTGTACGCCAGTGTCAATGATTTTCCCCCGATTTCTCCGATAATCCATCGCACCAAATGGATTCCCATTGTTCGCTACAGAGTTCGTCATCATCCGGATTTCTTTTTCACCTTCACATACCTCTACAAGCTGTCTCATCATCCAGTCATTACAGATAATATAAGGTGTATGAAAAAGCACTTCATGATCTGCCTGCTTCATCAGTTCCGTCATCTCATAAAAAACAACCGGCTCTTTTGCATAGACATGCGTCGGATTTGAAAGCAATGTCATCTTTTTCACTTCTACTGTCTCTTCTGTGTAATCTTTTTCCATGATCCAGTCCGGATGCTCTTTTGCAATCTCCTTGTAACGTCTGCGCAATTCTCCTTCTGCCGTTTTCACCGACGGATTCCACTTCCAGATCGGGCTCTTTCCATACAGCTTGCAGTCTGAAATCTTCCACACAGATGAAAAATAATCTCTTACCTGCTCTAAAGATGTGTCTTTCTTTCCTTCTGGTACACAGACAAGCATATCCCAGTCATAGTTTTGATAGCCCGGCTGGTCTCCGAGGAAGAAGTCATATGTATTTCTTCCTCCTAAAATGTACATTGACCGGTCTACGATCAGATATTTGTCATGAAGACGTCCCATGAGTTTCCACGGCTGCCAGAAACGAAGTGGATTATAGATTTTGATCTCTACATTTTTCTGTCCTGCAAGTGCAAGAAAATAAGGATTTCCCCAGATGGAAGTCACATAAGGAACCCCATCCGTTACGATGGATACTTTCACTCCTCGATCTGCCGCATCCAATAATGCAGCAAGCACCTGCTTTCCACTGATATCTGCCTTTATATCATAGGTAGATAAAATAATCTCTTCCTTCGCCTGCGAAATCATGCGAATCCGCTCCTCCAAAGCTTCCCCATTTTCCGGTATGATTTTCGCCCGCTCTCCCGATGCGCTTTCTCCATAAAATTTTTCTGCACTGAAATTTTTCTTTGTTTCTTCTGTAATTTTAGGCTGTTTTAAATAAGGAATCAGAACAACTGCAATAATTACAACAATGATACATACTGTCAGTATGATTTTCCACATACGACCTCTCCTGCCTTTCTTCTTCGATTCCCCTTTCTCTCTCTCCTGAATGTTTGCTTCCTGCTTTTTCTTATCCTCCTTCTCTTTCTCAGAAGCATTCTCTATTTCCTTTTTTTGGTTTCCTCCTGCAATACTCTTCCACACCTTCCAGTACATCTTCAAATATAATGCCAAAGAACTAAGCATGACTATGATTGCAATTCCAGCAAGAACATTGACGATCAAAATCGGCATGCCGGGAAGAATCAATACAAGGATCATCACAAGATCAAGTACCGCTGTACATACCTTTCCATGCTTCTGTGCTCCATCCATCCGGTATTTTTTTTTCATCATATATAAGCCAAGTATTGCCATCAGGCACTCTTTTCCTAAAAACACGAACAGCAAAATCCCCATCGCCGGATATTTATAGGAAAAACTGATCGCCATCGCCCCTTGTGTCAACTTATCTGCCACAGGGTCCAAAATTTTCCCAAATTCCGTCACCATATCGAACCTTCTTGCAATCTTTCCATCAAAAAGATCTGTCAGGAAAGAAACAAGCAGCACAACTGCAGCCATATAATATTCTTCCGTTGTCTCCGCCCGAATATAAAGGAATAAATATACCGGGATCAACAAAATCCGAAAATATCCCATCAAGTTCGGAATGGAAAAATATTCCTTTAACACGCGTTCTTTCATACGCTTCTCCTCCTTTGAATGTAACAAATATAGCATATTTGACTCAAAAATCAACATCCCTTTCTAAAAAAGAAACAAACCCTCCACTTTTGTTTCTGTCTGTCGGAAGATTTTCCATGCAATAAAAAGACCTTCGGAAGACACTCTGTATTTTGTGTCCGCCAAAGGTACTTTTCTTTTCCATATATCTGTTTCTATTTTCTACTGCTTCCTGATTTACTGCCCACTCTGTCTGCTACACTTCTGCCTGTTTTTGTTCCGTTGCCTGTGCCTGATTCTGCTCTTCTGACGGTTGCTTTGGACGTGCCATATCCAATTTGATATTCACTGCATTTGGATTAATGATCACACCTTTTGCCTCCGGCGCCAGAAATTTTGGCAGATTCGAAAACTCTATGATCGCTGCCTTTAAGTTTTTCTCTTTGTTAAACTTGTTAAATTCTTGAATATCTGTAAATAATGGCTGATACATTTGTCCGTCCTTTTCTCTCAGAATCGGAATCTGCTGTCCTTCTTTCTGTACTGCAACAATATATTTCCCCCTGCGGAAATGTGCCAGCATCTCTTCATTTAACTCTTTAAGTTCTTCGGTAATCCCGCCCTCTCTCTTCTTGCGAAATTCCTGTGCAAAATACAGCGCCGTCAAATGTAACTCGGGATTCTCAATACGGATCTGTCCCTCTGGAAGATGGTCTCCATCCGGTCTCCGGATCAGTTCATCTAACTGAACCACCGTCTCGATCTGTGTTCCTTTATTCACCCGCAAACAATTTGCTCCAATTGGAAGCAGGCTGATGTAAAATGCCAGCAAGGACTCATTCTTTACTGATACAACCTGAACCGGTTCTCCCTGCTGCAGAAGACGGACTGCCTCCTGCTTTGCTGCCTGCTCATTGACAAATACAAGTACCTCATCGTCATACGTCTCCGCATCACAGACAACATACGGCATCTTTGTACATGCAGACATCAACACATAAATAGTTTCCGCATGCCGTAAAAGTGGCAATGTATTTCTTTTGATTTCCTCCGCGCTCAGTTCTTTTTCACTCATTCTTCAAACCCGTTCCTTCCTGTCAACCGCCTCTTGCCATCAAATCAACGGCTAACGATACTATCCTAAAGCGGAATCTTCCGCACTTTGTGCCCTTGGAAAGTTCCCTTTCTTTTTGCACCACAATAAATTTATTATACATGATATGTCATTCAAAGTATAGATGTAACCGAAAAACTTTTTTCAAAAACCAGTGTAAAAAATGCCCTGCCCAATGATGATATTTCATCAGGCAGAGCATATTTTTTCTGTACTGTCTAATTAGTATGTATCTTCCGTCGCCTTACTCGATAATGATCTCAAATTCTGATCCAATTTCTCTGGATTTGTAAGTCTTCCCATGGCTCTTTGCATACTTTTCCACATTCATCTTCTGATTCACTTCACTGACAAGCACTTTCACCGGACCTTTTTCATTTTTTAATGCATCTGCTGTCATCATCAGCGGTTCCGGACAAGAAAGTCCTCTTGCATCTACTTCTTTCATACTGTCGACCTCTCTTCGTTCTGATATTTCTTCTGCTTTATTTTCGCTTATTTCCTGCAAATGCAATGATCAGCAGAACAACAATGCAGATTACCCCTGCAATTTTTCCCTGGATTGCAGGTCCTCCGACAACTGCCTCCGTCTCTGCTGTGGCAGCCGCTGCTGCTGCAGAAGCAAGCTTCAGATTATGGCAAAGTGCAGAACCTACAAACATTCCTGCAACTGTCACTGCCGCATCCGAAGATCCCTGTCCAGCCAATACAAGCTGACGGAGCGGACATCCGCCTGCAAGTGTTGCTGCCAGCCCTACAATATACATTCCAAGAATATTCCACAAATGTTGTGCATGTGCAACCGGCTGTCCTGAAAAGCTCAGATGGAAATTTCCAGTTGCAATGTTGTAGATCAGCATCACTCCAAACAGAGCTGCAATCACTGAGAACAAGTCAAAGTTTTTCATTAACATAATATCACGGATACTTCCTGCAAAACACATTCTCGTTTTCTGCGCAAGTGCTCCAAATACAATTCCTCCGATCAGCGCTAACCACACCGGTGCATGCATACTTCCAGGTCCTTTCTCACTTGCGATCAAAAGAGAAGATCCCATCAGAATCATCACAAGAATGCCAAGCATTAATACCGGAAGCACGGCACCATTCATCTTATTTGTCTCGTGTGCTCTTCCAAGGCTGAATCCCTGCTTTAATGCTACAATTCCTGTTGCGATTCCTGCTACAAATCCAATCAATCCTACGTAAGCATTCAGATCTCCTGCTGCCATACGAAGTACCATACGGAGCGGACAGCCAAGAAACAATAACGCACCGATCATGATGATGATACCAAGGACAAACCGGATCATCGGAGAAGATCCAGCTGTTGAACGGTACTCTTTTGTCACAACCGAAATAATAAATGCTCCCAATACAATCCCTATAATCTCCGGTCTTGCATACTGTACGACCGCTGCTTGATGCATCCCAAGCGCCCCCGCCGTATCACGGATGAAACATGCGATACAGATCGCCATATTTCCGGGATTTCCAAAAATTGCCAGCAGTACTGCTACCACTCCACAAAGAGCACCTCCTACTGCCAGCTTTGCTTTTGAATCTGTTAAATTCATCTCATTCCCTCCTAGTTTCTTCTGTTTCTTCAAAATCTGTCTCTCCGACAGGTTTTTTCTCTGTGAGTCTGTTCTTGCATTTTACCAACAAATTTCAAGAAACACGCTCTACTATCAGTATAGGTTTCTATATTGTCTTCGTCCAATCATTATTTATAATAAATGGACACTATTTATAGTTTTCTTCTATAAACAGTGTCCACACTTCTTTTCTCTTTCAAAAATCTTCTATTTTTACAAAATCAAAAGTAATACTGCCACGATCAGAACAATGCTGACTACAATTGAGATGGAATTCACCGCACTTGCAAGCCCCACATCTCCTTTCAAATCTCCGGTAAATGCCGGTGCTGCCGAGGCAATCGGACTAAAACAGAGAATCACAAGCGCCTGGCGATATTCCAGCGGAAACGGAAGCAAAAAGTAAAAGGCAAGCGCCAATACGATTGATACCGCATACCGGGCACTCAAGATTTTTACAATTTTCCCAATCTGTTCCCGGTTTCCGGACAATTTAAATCCAACACCGATCATCAACATCGCCATAAAGGCATTTCCATTTGCAATGATTTTTGTAAACGATACAACCGGAGCCGGAAGGCTAAGATGCAACAACGATAATACAGTCATCAGAAGATATGCATCAAACGGCACAGACTTTAACAGCGTCTTAAAAATCGTCCTGATCTTAAATCCACCGCCTTCCCCCTTTGCCATAGAAGCGATGCTGTATGCACCTCCAAGACAGATAAAGGAATTCCCCGAATCAAACAGACTTGTTGCCACAATCCCCGCTGGTCCAAGAAAACTCTGCACAAACGGCATTGTAAAATTTCCAATATTATACCCACTCATATTTAAAATAGAAAATGCACGCTCTTCCTTTGACTTCCCCGCACTGATCAACCATGCAATCCCAATCAGGATCACACCGCCCCCAAGTCCGAGAAGGCTGATCAGAAGCATGGACGGTTCCAAACTCATCCCCGAAAAGTTAGAAACGATCGCCGCAGGAAGTGTGATCTTCAGCACAATCCTTGAAATGACATAAAAATCCTCTTCCTTAAAAAATCCTCGACTGCGCAACACATAGCCGAGAATAATAATTGCAACAAACGAAAACGCCTGCATCAATATTTCTCCCATAACATCTCTCCCAAATATTTTATTTTCATAAACTCTTCCTGTTTCGGTTATTCACTATACCATAACTTTCCTAAAAAAAGCAACATGGCAGTCAATCTTCGATTGTTCTATTTTGGAAACACATTTTTCTACCATTTCATATACTAATAGAAATCATACAAATCTTTTGGAGGAAAAGATTATGAAAAAGCGACCAATTGTGTATTTAATTACCGCTGCCCTTCTCACACTTACCGTCAGTGGATGTGGCAGCGAAAAAACAGAAAAGCAAACAAAGCAACCGACAGAAAAAGAGCCTACTAAAGTCATTTTAAACGAAGTCGCACACTCTATTTTCTATGCACCGATGTATGCGGCAATCGAAAACGGATACTTTGAGGATGAGGGTCTTGATATCACTGTCATTACTGGATTTGGTGCCGATAAGACAATGACCGCCGTTCTCTCCGGCGAGGCAGATATCGGCTTTATGGGATCAGAAGCTTCCATCTACACTTACAACGAAGGGGCTAATGATTATGTCGTCAACTTTGCACAGCTGACACAGCGCGCAGGCAACTTCCTTGTCGCCCGGGAAGAAATGCCGGATTTCTCATGGGATGATCTAAAAGGAAAGAAAGTACTTGGTGGTCGAAAAGGTGGTATGCCGGAGATGGTATTTGAGTATATTCTCCGCCAGAATGGCATTGACCCTGCCAAAGATCTAGAGATCAATCAGAATATTGACTTTGGCTCTACTGCAGCAGCTTTTTCTGAGGATGATTCAGATTTCACTGTAGAATTTGAACCTCATGCTACTTCTCTGGAAACTGGTGGAAAAGGACACGTGGTAGCTTCTCTCGGAACTGACAGCGGCTATGTTCCATACACTGCGTTCTGTGCCAAACAAAGCTATCTCAAAAAGAATCCTGAGACCATTCAAAAATTTACAAATGCCCTTCAAAAAGGAATGAATTTTGTGCGTGCTCACTCTCCAAAAGAAATCGCCGAAGTCATCGCTCCCCAATTCAAAGAAACGGATCTCGATACGATTACAGCAATCGTAACAAGATACTATGATCAGGATACCTGGAAAAACAATCTCGTTTTTGAGGAAGAAAGCTTTGAACTTCTTCAAGATATCCTGGAAGATTCCGGCGAACTAAAAACCCGTGTTCCTTACAAAGATCTTGTCACAACAACTTTTGCGGAAAAGGCAAAAAATTTTTAGGGTATTTCATTCTCTATTTCTTTGAAAATATGCCACAAAATCATTTTTTATAGAATTTAATTCCCTATTTTTCTTGACATCTCTCTTCTCATAAAATAGTATAAATTTATATACGTTGGGTTCAAAGGCAGCTGCTATTTGTCCATTTACTGACAAACAGCGCAGTCTCTGAACCCTGCTATTTTTCTTATAACATCCATTTTTCGGATAAATAACTATTTTTAATATCTGCTTTTTATGCTGAACATTTTAAAGGAGAGATGAAAATCAAATGAGCGCTTATGAAAGTATTTCTCTTATGGAGAATCTTGTGATCACAGAAATCTACTCAATCCATTATTTTGAATATACAAAAGATTTTGTCTACGAAGGGGAGTCCCACGATTTCTGGGAACTGCTCTGTGTAGACAATGGAGTAATTGAAGTCACCGCCGGAGATCAGAATCTTGTCCTGGAGAAAGGTGAGATGATTTTTCATAAACCAAATGAATTCCATGCGCTGAGAGCAAACGGGCAGATCGCACCAAACCTAATCGTTATTTCTTTTGATTGTGATGCTTCCTGCATGGATTTTTTCCGTGATCGGATTGTCACAATCAATGCTACTGAAGGTTTTTATCTTGGTCAGATTCTCACAGAAGCAAAGAAAACATTCTATACACCTTTGAACAATCCGTATATATGCAAACTAGAACGTTATCCACACACTGCATTCGGAAGTGAACAAATCATCAAGATTTCATTGGAATCTATGCTGATCAGCCTGTTTCGTCGATATTCAGAAGAAGAACCCCTCTTCGCCTATGAGCAGGCCGAACATCCGATGTTACACCGCAACCACGATATTTTTCTCAGTCAGGTAATCCAATATTTAAATCAACATATCTCGGAGCATCTGACTGTCGCACAGATCTGCAAAGATAATATGATTGGACGTTCCCACCTGCAAAATATTTTTCATAAGAAAAAAGGATGTGGTGTCATGGAATACTTTTCCTGGCTAAAAATAGAAGCAGCGAAAAAGCTGATCCGCGAGAACCGCTACAACTATTCGCAGATTGCAAACCTGCTCGGTTACTCATCTTATCAGTATTTTTCGCTGCAATTTAAAAATTATACACGAATGACCCCTTCCCAGTATCACCGTTCCATTAAATCTTTTTCTGAGTAGCTGTGCGGATTGCCGCATTTATCCGCTCTCTGCAATCAGTCAGATAAGAAATACTTCTCGGATATTTCTTAAACGTCACTTCTTCGTCCGGTGTCCGTTCTATACATTTCAGAACTGTATTTCGGTCTGTCAGACCCTCCAACAGATACATGGCTCTCAGATCATTCATTGCCTCATCCATCAGCATCAGACGGATAGATTCTTCAGGTTTTCTGTCTGCCCCTGGATATACAAGGAACGGATCGCCCGATGGAAATGCTCCAGATGCATCCGTACAGCGGTATGGATCAATCGGATAGAGCGATTTCTCTGAATTATAGAAATTATATCCCCAGTGAAGGAATCCATCCAACTGATATTTGTACATCTGCACCCCTAAGATTCTTGTCCTATATCCAGGCTGTACAATGAAACGATTTGATACATCTTCATACTGTCCAGTACAGTAATATCCCCATAACTTTTCCGGTCGGTCTTCTAAAAATGGTTCCATATGATTCAATGCACATACCGGCTGGCTGACCAGTCCTTCCTTATAGAAATCATAATCAGACAGCGCATCAAATACGATGCATCCTTCTAAATCCTCTGCTACAACCTGCTTTGCTGCACGATAAGAATCAATCTGTGTCATCTGGGGTTCATCAGAAATATGGAAATATACTTTCTCGCGAATCCCAAGTCTGTCCATCTCTTCTTTGAGTGCCGTCAGAAATTGATGCAGGAAATTTTTATACGCCTCTCCAGAGGCATCCGTATCCCATCCAAATAACTTCACCAATTCCCCATCTTTCTCTCCTACAATCTTCGGCGCTGCAACTGCTCCCCACTGGGAGAACAAATGAGAAATCTCATAATATTCTATTCCACATCTCTGGCACATGCTCACCCACTTTTCAAAATTTGCAAATCCAAATGTGTATTGGTTTCCCTCTGCCTTTACGTCAACAAGCTGTACCGTACGTCTTTCTCCTCCCACTGCCGTATCAAGCGGCGGAGTAAATACTGGTGTCAGAAGCATGTTGCAGTTTCGTTTTACTGCTGTCTTCACAAAATTTTCTACAACTTCCCAATATTCATCTGAAAATACTTCCAGTTGATAGTAGTCTGCAAGACAGTCTGTATGAAACCATTCTGTACGCGGAACTGGAAGTTTTGGAAGCACCTGGTCAATCACTTCACAGAACACTTCCAGTTTGCCGATAAGATCTTCTCCATGCGTTAGACGAATCTCCAACGGATATTCCCCCGCCTGGATGTCTTCAGGAATCTCTACATCGATCCACAAACTTCTCCATTGTCCGCTCACCATAGGAAATCCAAGTTCAGGAATCTTGATCAAAAGATCCGGATATAGCCCCGGTGCTGTAGTAAGGTAATCTTCATCCCTGCTCATATGACATGGATATTCACATGGTACAAGCTGTACAAGACGGACATCCACTTGATTTCTAATTGGAGATATCACTTCCACCTTTCCTCTCTCTTTTCCATTTCCCGCCCAGTAATAAGCAATCTGAAAAGATACGGTTTCCCCTTTCAATGCAGTCAGTCTTGCAAGGTTTCCCTCTCCTGATGGTTCCTTATCTGCAAACACCTTTTCCATTGCAGATACCATTTTGATTCTGAAATATTTCATTCCTTTTCCTCTCTTTCTGAGCCTCATCACTCTGAATTTTTTCGTCTATTTTATCCTTTCACTCCGCTAAGTGCAATACCTTCTACAAACTGCTTCTGCAAAAATGCATACAAGATAAACGGGAAGATAAATGACACGGTTGCTCCCGCCAAAATAAGCCCATAATTTGTCTGATACTGTGTCTTTAACAATGACAATGCAACAGTCAATGTGTACATAGAAGAATCGGTTGTGGATACAAGCGGCCACATAAAATCATTCCATGAAGTCACAAAAGTAAATACGACAAGTGACACAAGAACTGGTTTGATCAGCGGAATTACGATATTGATAAAGATCTTGTATTCCGGACAGCCATCCACCTTTGCCGCCTCTAAAAGTTCATCCGGAACACTTTCCATAAACTGCCGGATCAAAAATACACCAAACGCATTTAAGATAATCACTACCAGCGCAAAATATGTGTTGAGAAGCCCTAATTTCTTCATAATAATAAATACCGGAATCATAGTAACCTGCCCTGGAATCATTAGTGTGAGCATATACACTTTAAAAAGAAATTCTTTTCCCCAGAAATGTTTTTTCTCAAATCCGTATGCTGCCATGGAAGCAATCACACAGTTGAAAAAGCAGGAACAACCGACAACGATTACACTATTCATTAGCGAGCGGAAAAATCCACTCTTTCCAAATACATGCTCATAGTTTGTAAAATCTGTAAAATTCACATCGCCCCACGAAATCATCAGTGTCGTAGAATGCGTAAAGGACATGATCAGCATATACAAAAACGGTGCAATGCAGATCGCCGCAAAAATTAGGATGAAGAAAAGTCCGATGACTCCAAGCGGTGTCCATGCTTTTTGTTTTTTCGTGTTTGTAGCACTCATACCTGCCATACTACTTTCCCTTCCTTTCCTTGAAAAACAGATTTTCTATAACATTAATGATCACGACGATCAAGAGTAGCAACATTGCCATCGCACATGCATATCCCATTTTGTACTGTTTAAATGCCGCATTGTAAATTCCCATAACAAGCGTGACAGTAGCACGTCCCGGACCTCCTCCGGTCATTAAGTATGCAAGGTCAAATACCTGGAAAGACCAAATGATCCCAAGTGTCACTACAAGATAAGTGATCGGTTTTAACATCGGCAGTGTAATCTTAAAAAACTGTTGAATGGATGTCGCTCCATCTACTTTTGCCGCCTCGTATAAATCTTTTGAGATTCCCATAATTCCTGCATAATAAATAACGAGAAAATATCCGACATTTTTCCAGACTGCGACAATACATATACTGATCAGTGCTGTCTTTGTACTGCCGAGCCAATTAACTGAATCTAGATGAAAAAAATTTAAGATGTTGTTTAACAACCCACCCTCTGTATTTAAAATAATCCTCCAGATGGTTCCCGCTGTAACTGCTGACGCAATTACCGGAATAAACATAACACTTCTTAAAAATCCCCCTGTCTTATTCTGCATTTTATATGCGAGAAATGCTGCAAAAACTAATGAAAGTATCGTCTGTGCCGGCACAGTCATCAATACATACAAAAGTGTGTTTTTCGCTGCATCTGCAACATAACCATCCTGAAATACCCTTTCATAATTTTCAAGTCCGACAAACTTCGGCGGGGTCATAATATTGTAGCTTGTAAAACTAAAATATCCTGACATAAAAATCGGGATAATACAAAAAGCCATGATCAAAATAAAACTTGGCAATACATATATAATTCCCTGCAATGCTTCTTTCTTTTTCCTGGACACAGGATCACTTCCTTCCTTGTAAATCAATCGGGAGAACCTTTTTAGATTCTCCCAATCGGCTTACGCTTCTAATTGAATTTTCTGATAACAGTTCTATTTTAAATTCGTATTATAATACTCTGTCGTCTGCTTCAGCACTTCCTCCGGTGTCATTTCTCCCAGCATCATAGACTGAAGATTTTTATACAGAGTGTCATAAAGGGAACTTGCCCCTTTAAATACAGGAAGTGACACAAAGTTGTCGCCATAGTCAGAGAATAATTCTGCAAAACGCTCATCTCCGGAATACGTCTCGTCCTTTGTAATTGGAGGTTGTTCAGATACTGTCTTATGGAAATCAGACATCACATCCGCACTTGTGATATACTTCATCAATTTTGCTGCAAGTTCTTTATTCTCACATTTTTCAAACATCACAAGCGAATCCGCTGCGACAAATGTCTGTGCTTTCTCAGGCCCTTCGATCAACGGCTGGAAATCCCAGTTGACTTTATCTCCAACTGTCAGCGCATTGCTGGATGCAAGTACTGCCATTGCTGCTTCTCCATTTTTAAACGGCTGCAGTACATCGTCATTTGATGTACAGGAGTCTGGAAGTATTCCCTGCTCTTTCAAGCTATATAAAAATTTTGTTGCTTCCAGTCCTTCTTTGGAATCAATTGTAAGATTTCCTTCTTCATCTACAATTTCTCCACCTGCTCCCCAAAAATATGGCCAGTAAATCTCATTTAAAGATCCATAGTGAGGATTTCCCCAATCCTGAAGAAACGGTGCCACATTTGGATTGCTTTCTTTGATTTTTTTGCATGCACTAACCAGTTCATCCCAATTTGTTGGTATTTTGTCAATTCCCGCTTCCTTCAAAAGATCCATATTTGCGACAAGAATTCTTGGATTTCCAACAACAACCGGAAGTGCATACTGTCCTTCCTGAATATTTCCAAGTTCATAATACAGATAATTTTCTTTTTCCTCATCTGTAAAATACTCATCAATATCTGTCAGTGCCCCCATATCGATATAATCATAAAACATTTCCATATACATATATCCAACATCCGGTCCATCATCCGAAGTTGTTCCTGTCAGATATTTCTCCTCATAATTATCCCACGGAATGATCTCCACCTTTACCTCACAATTATTCTCTTTTCCGAATGCTTCCATTTTTTCTCCCCAGAATTCCTCGTCGGTCACTTTCGCATCCGTCGCTGCAAACGTTGGCATCCAAAGTGTGATTTTTTCCTTTCCCCCTGATTTCTTTTCATCTCCTGAACCAGAACCGCATCCACTAAATAGTCCAACTGTCATCGCTGCCACTGCAAGCAGTGCAATTACCTTTTTTTGTTTCATAACTTATTTCCTCCTTTTGCTAAATTGTTTTGTGTAATTCGCTCATTTATTTATCTCTTAATCAAATAATATAACACTTTTGCACAATTTTCTTCCTATAATTGTCCGTGTTCTGCATACTTTTGTCCATTTTGTGAAACTATCCCTTCTCTTTCTGTTCTGTTTTCTTGGGATCTCAATTCTTTATTGCACACCAGCAGATTTCTATGGTATAATGAGATTCAAATGAAAGCTGAAAGAAGGTATCTATTATGTTAGTAGCTATCATTGGTATTTCTATTCTTGCAGCTGTCATCGCTGCAGTTGTCACAGCTTCATTTGCCGGCGTGCTCGCAGCAGAGCTTGACGATGAAGAATAAGAAATCATTAAAAATGGATGCAGACCTGCCACTTACAGATCCGCATCCATTTTCATTTATATAATTCTACATAGAAGAGACAATTATCCGCTGTACTAAACGACACTGTCATGTACAACACTTCCAAACGGCATCAGTGCCAGCTTGGCAATTTTAAAATGCTGCAATCCAAACGGGATTCCGATAATTGTAATACATAACAGACATCCCAGCAGCGCTGACTCAATTGCAAGTGGAAGTCCCGAGACAAGCAACCATATGATATTCAGCAAGAGGGAACCTGCACCTCCTCCATAAGTAATCTCCTTTCCAAACGGGAAAAACGACAATGCCGCAAACTTAAAACACTGCATCCCCACCGGGATTCCTATGATTGTGATACACCAGAGGCACCCCGTCAGAAGCCAGCTAAGCCCTAAGATCACACCTCCACAGAGAAACCAGATTACATTTCCAAGACATCCCATACTACATCCTCCTCTCCATCTTTCTGATATCGTTGATTCATCATCTGAAGGCTTAAAAGAAGCTGTCGGATCCTCTCAAGCGCTTCATCTACCTGCTTTGATGCACGCGTAATTTTTTCCTGCATAGCCCAATCTGATAAAATATTATCAAAAAATATATCTGCGAACTTTTCAAAGCTTTGTATTTCCACATGAATTTCCGCATTTACGGAGATATCTGCCAGTTCTTTTTCAAACATCTTCACTTTCTTTCCGGCAAGCTCCAGTGATTCCTGTGCTTCTTCCAGACGATTATGCTTCAGCATACTGCTCAAAGCCCCGCCTCCCAGAATATCCCATATTCCTAAATACTTCGCATCCTCTAACTTTTTCTTTGCCTCTTCCAGGCAATGGACTGCACATACTCCCGCTGCCATTGCCTCCTTTACCTCCTGCACATTTCCTTTCCTTTTTTCTTCCATAACTAAATCCTTTCTGCCCTTTTGGCTTCCACACTTTTCTCCCGGCAAAAATTCTTTTTTCTTCCAGCGGTATCCTGCCGAAACACATTTCCCGGCAGGTATATATTCCAGATGTACTTTTTCTTAAAATAGAAAAAGACTCCTACCGGGGCAATTTCTGCCTCGATAAAAGTCTTGCACATTTCATTTGATACGGATACCTCTCGATATCGGGTGACGATCTCAAACCCACCTTACGGTGTCTGGCTACTCCCTCTTATCTTGATTATGATTCTAATACGTTTCCCCGCTCTTGTCAATCTATTTTTTCTTTTCACAAATCATTTTCACAAATCATTTTACAAATCTTATCACAAAATGGCTATTTCTGCTCAGTTTTTGCTCCGGAAACAGTAAACCCGTACTTCACAGTTCCATTTTCCCATACCGCTTCCAATTCATACACCGAATTCACCTCTGCTTCTTTCAGTTCGCCTTCACTTCCATCCATCGTGACATCCTGCTCTGTAAACTCTGCCGCTTCACCAGAGAGCGTTTCCACGCTCCACTTTTTCACAGTGACTTTCTCCGGTTTCCTTGAGAACATAAATTTCAGACTCTTATCCTCCGCATCACAGATAATCTCCGGGAGTACACCTGCCTGATACTTTTCCAAAATAGACCCTTCTTCTGCTTTTTGACTTTCTGTTGTCCCGTCATCCTCTGTGTAACTCCAGTCATAGGAAACAGGGGAAATGCTTGTCGATACGATTGCAAGCTTCTGATAATTTTCAATACTGAGCGTTGGTATTTCAGAAGGATCTGGCGCCTGGTAAAATGCATCGATCAACGGCTGGTATTTCTCAGCAATTTTCTGATCTCCCTTTTCTGTACGAATCATCTTTGTCACACCTGCATACTGTGGCGGAAGACTCTGTGTAACTGCCCCATTTCCATAAATTTCTATTGTATCTCCGGCTTGCAGATTTTCTTTGGAAATCTTTTCTCCATTTTTGTCAAATAACTTTCCATCTGGAATTTCTGCTTCAAACAATGTTTCATTTTTTATATCTGCAAAAATGTAAAATTCCTGTTCTTCCCCATAAGTGAGATAAACTCCTTCTACAGTCGGTATTTCCTCTTTTTCATTAGTTGTATTTTCCTTTTTTCCACAACCTGTACCTAAAATCAGTACTGATGCGAGAAGCACTCCGATCATTCTGCTTTTTTTCTTCATGTCTAACGCCTCCTCTTTTTACTATATTTCTATTATCTTTCCCATTCTTTTTGAATGTATCAGCATTATACCAAAAGCTCGCAGAAAAAAACAGTGCAGAATCTTCTTTTTAAGATTTTGCACCGCTTTTCTTAAGATTTTACAAAGAATTCTATTTTCTTTTTCGGCAATCTATTTCCCTTCTGTATCTTTCAATTTACAGATTTTTTCTTTCAAATGTTCTGCTGCTCTCTTTGGATCATCGGCCTTCATGATCGCAGATACGACCGCCACACCATCCATCTTGCATCCTCTTAAAATCTCAAGATTCTCTGCATTCAATCCACCGATTGCCGTCACTGGAATCGGCACAGTTTCACAGATTGCTTTCAATGTCTCCGGCTTTGTGAGAATCGTGATCACCTTTGTCGTTGTCGGGTAAATTGCACCCACTCCGAGGTAATCTGCCCCTTCTTCCCACGCTTTTTTTGCGGCCTCCACAGTCTTTGCTGTAGCTCCGATAATTTTCTCTGGTCCAAGCAGTTTTCTAGCCACAGCTACCGGAAGATCACTGGCTCCGACATGAACCCCTGCTGCATCACATGCAATCGCCACATCCACCCTGTCATCAATAATCAGCGGAACTCCATAGCGATCGGTAATCTTCTTTACAAGAATTGCCTTCTCAAGATATTCTTTTCCGCCTGCCTCTTTTTCTCGCAGCTGTACCAGAGTCACACCGCCTTTACATGCTTCCTCCACAGTCCGAAGCAATGACTCTGTCGTATGATAAGTACTGTCTGTCACCAAATATAAGGTAAGATCTACCTGATTTCCTGTTCTCATCTGTCCACCTCTTCTATTTTCCCATTTTTTCCTTGACAGAATCTGTCACTTTTTCTATTCAAAATTCTGCTTGATTTTTTCCCGCAGTCGAAGTCGATTCCTAATTTCTTCTTCCTGCAGATCATATAGCGCATCTAAAAATGCTATCTGGAAACTTCCCGGTCCTCTGCTGTTTTCTGCTCCTAATTCCCCTGCGATTCCCATAACCGCTGCTGCTGCCAGCACTGCCTGTCCTCTGCTTTCTGCGGCTTCCGTAAGATAAGTCCCGCACAATGCCCCAAGCATACAACCGGTTCCTGTGATTGTTCCAAGCATAGCATCTCCATTTGCCAGACAGTAGCAGTGGGGTCCTTCTATGATCAGATCCTCCTGACCGGTCACGAGAAGAACTGACCGATACTCCTCCGACAGTCTGTAAAATGCAGGTAAGATTTCCTTCTCATTTTCCTCTGAAAACCGATCTCTTTCTCCTGCGTCCACTCCGGTTCCATATGTGGAAAGCCCTGCCAGTTTCCGCATCTCTGACATATTTCCTTTTAGTACGGTCGGACTTCCAATCTCTAGTAGTTCTTTGGCATAATGCAATCGAAGACTGCTGCACTGGATCCCAACAAGATCCAAAACAGTCGGAACACGATTCTTTAGTGCCTCCTGAAATGCTTTCTTCATAGAACTCATTCTCACATCGGTAATATTTCCAAGATTTAAAACAAGCACCTGCGCTGTCCTTACGATTTCTTCTACCTCCTGTGGATGCTCTGCCATGATCGGCCGACCACCGGCTGCCAGTACAATATTTGCACTGTCATGGATGGCAATCGGATTCGTGATACAATGTACAAGCGGTCTATGCTGCCTGATCTGCTCCCCCAGTACCGCGATCTTCGCCGCTATTTTTCTTAACATTTCCTTTGTCATATACTTTCGCTCCAAGACTCCATTGAATTTTTGCAAGCACTCCACTTCTGCTGAGCTGATTTAACAGAAGCCATGCCACTGCTCCTCCCATACAAGTTGCACCAAGAAACATTGGTGTATAGAAAAATGCATTCAGCCCATCTCTTCCCATCAGAAATGCCATGACCGGATAGGATACAAGTGATCCGATGATTCCTGTTCCGAAAATCTCCCCAAACACAGCACAGAAAATCTTTCCATGAGATGCACGGTAAAAAACACCGGATAAAAATGCTCCAAATACTGCTCCGGTCAGAGCAAGCGGCGGGATTCCCATGAACAGCATCCGGATAACCCCGATCATCGTCGCACAGAGCAGCGAATACCATGGTCCTAAAAACACTGCACAAACAATGTTGACAAGATGTGCCGTAGGACACATTCCCTCCACGCGCAAAATCGGTGAAATAACAACTCCCACAGCTACGAACATCGAAAGCATTACCATTCGGTTCGTGTTCATTTTTTGTTTTTTCATGATGTGATTCCTCTCTTTCTTTTGTTGGAACACACCTGACAATCATGCCTGAAAATTTTCCCAGAAAGGACATCAGTCCTTCTGAACATTTCTCTTAGTACACTCCTTCGACCCGAAAAGCATGATCCATCGGACCACTTCCTTTTCCAAGATCCAACATTGCCTCCAATGCCCCGGAAATGTAATTCTTCGCATTTTCTACACTTTCTTCCATCGAAAAGCCTTTTGCAAGGTTGGAAGCAATCGCACTGGAAAGCGTACATCCAGTTCCATGGGTGTTCGGATTCTCAATCCTTCTTCCACGGAACCATCGAAATGTTCCATTTTGATATAATAGGTCATTGGCATCGTTCTTCTGATGTCCGCCCTTACACAGGACAGCACATCCATAGGCCTCACTGATCTTTTGTGCAGCTGCGATCATATCTTCCTCCGTGAAGATTTCCATCTCTGCAAGCACTTCTGCCTCTGGAATATTCGGAGTCAGAAGATCTGCCATCGGAAGCAACGTCCTTTTTAGTGTCGCAATCGCCGTATCTTCCATTAATTTTGCGCCGCTTGTCGCCACCATCACCGGATCTACGACAATCTTTTTTGCATTGTACTTTTTCAGATTCCGGGCAATGACTTCCATCAGTTCTGCCGATGATACCATACCTATTTTCACTGCATCCGGATAAATATCAGTAAAAATACACTGCAATTCTTCCTCCAGAAATTTAGGAGTTACCTCCATAATATCTATTACGCCGGTCGTATTTTGTGCAGTCAATGCGGTGATAGCACTCATCCCAAATACATGGTGTGCCATCATGGTCTTGATATCTGCCTGAATGCCGGCGCCTCCGCTGGAATCGCTTCCAGCGATTGTTAATGCTGTTCTCATTTTGTTCTCCTTTTGCATTAATTTTATATAGCGGCAGAAAGTGGTGCCCCCGGCCTGCCGCTTCTTGGGTTCCCGATAGCTATTCCGGCGACATCCGTTCTCTCTGTCGCGGTACGATCTGCACGGAATATTCTAATTTTACAGGATTCTAAAGAATTTCTGTAACAAAAAAGCTGTGATAATCCGCGCGGGTACTATCACAGCATAAACTTCTACCGGGTATTTTCCTACGTTGGCATTATCCAAATCAGGTTATGGGTCTAAGCATACAGCTTACTCTCAGCCTGCTTTTCGCAAGCTCCCCTTGTTCTTTTCCAAGTTTTATTGTAGCACAATTTTACAGCAATGCAAGACTTTTCTGATTTTCAATTCGCTCTGCAAGATCATTTAAATATACCCACCGCTCCATCTTCTCTTCCAATGTAGCTTCTGCAGCTTCTTTCTGTTCGGTGATTTCCGAAAGCTTCGCTGAATTTGTAGCATATTGCATCATCTGCTCATCCAACTCCTCGATTTTCTGCTCCAAAGATGCTATCTCATCATCGATCGTCTCATATTCTTTTTGTTCTTTATAAGTAAATTTCAACTTTTCCGGAGCATCCTTTTTCCAATTCTTTCGATCCGCCTTTTTCTTTGCGGATTCCTCAGATTCTCTGACAACAGTCCCATTCTTGCGCTCTTTCGCTTCAAGATAATCCGTGTAACCACCTTCGTACTGTACAAGCTTTCCGCCAGCCTCAAATGCAAAGATACGATCTGCAATATTATCAAGGAAATACCGATCATGAGATACTGTGATCACAATTCCCAAAAAAGAGTCTAGATAGTCCTCAAGGATGGTCAGCGTTGGAATATCAAGATCATTCGTCGGCTCATCGAGAATCAATACATTTGGAGCATCCATCAATACTTTTAAAAGATACAACCTTCTCCTCTCCCCTCCGGACAGCTTTCCGATCGGGGTATACTGCATTGCAGGAGTAAATAAGAATCGCTCCAACATCTGTGAAGCTGTAATTCTGCCATCTTTTGTCGGAACATATTCTGCCACATCTTTGATATAATCGATCACGCGCTGATTCTCATCCATCTCCGTGACTTCCTGCGCGAAATATCCAATCTTGACGGTATCGCCAATCTCCACCGTTCCCTGATCCGGTTCTTCTTTCCCGGTAATGATCTTCATCAATGTAGATTTTCCACATCCGTTTGGTCCAATGATCCCAAGCCGCTGATTTTTCAGTACAATATACTCAAAATCATCGATCAGCTTTTTCTGCCCATAACTCTTAGAAATATGGTGCAGCTCGATCGTCTTCTTTCCCATCCTCGTTTCCACAGAATCCATCTCAACCTCAGCATCTCTGACCGGAGCTTTTCCATTCTTCAGTGCCTCAAGCCGCTCCAACCTTGCTCTCTGCTTCGTTGTACGGGCACGGCATCCTCTCTTGGCCCACTCCAGTTCCATCCTGAGAACGCTCTGTCTTTTCCGCTCAGAGGCAAGTTCCATCTCCTCTCTTTGTGCTTTCAATTCCAGAAACTGTGAATAATTTGCCGTGTAGGAATATAATTTCCCATGGTCGATTTCTAAAATCTTATTTGTCACCCGATCCAGAAAATAGCGGTCATGTGTGACCATGATGATCGCACCTTTCCACTGGTTCAGATACTCTTCCAGCCAGACTGCCATCTCATTGTCAATATGGTTCGTCGGCTCGTCAAGAATCAACACATCTGCCGGATTGACAAGTGTCCGTGCAAGTGCTACGCGCTTTTTCTGGCCTCCGGACAAATGATCAATCTCTTCGTGATGATCTGTAATCCCGAGGCGGTTCAACGCATTCTTTGCTTCACTCTCTCTTCCCCAGTCTGCTCCATCGGCACCGTCTGCCACATAGGAAAGAACTGTTGCATGCTCCGGGAACTTCGGCGACTGCGGAAGATAGGTGACACGAAGTCCCTTTTGAAAAATCACTTGTCCCTGATCCGGCTCTTCCAGCCCTGCAATTATTTTCAGAAGTGTTGTCTTGCCAGTTCCATTGATTCCGATAATTCCAATTTTATCTCCCTGATGAATCCCACAGGAAATATCATCAAACACTTGCTTCTCTCCAAACACTTTACTGATATGCTCTATATTAATTATGTTCATCTGCAATTCTCCTCATCTTTATCATCTTTCCCATTATATCGATTCCAATGGATTTTCTCAAGACAGACTGGGGAAGAATTTCAGAAGTTTTTCTTTCCTCTATATATTATTCTACTCGCAACATCCGGTAACCCACCCCGATATGTGTCTGGATATACTGGGGCATATCCGGCTCGCTCTCGATCTTCTTGCGGAGTGTCGCCATATATACACGCAGCGATGCCACGTCGTTCTCCCAACTTCTACCCCATATCTCCTGCGTAATATAAGTATGTGTCAACACCTTTCCAACATGTTTTGATAGCAGGCATAATAATTTATATTCAATCGGTGTCAAGTGTAATTCCTTTCCATCCATATAAGCACATCCCGCGCCGTAGTCCAGCATCAGTTTTCCGTTTGTGAAGGTGGACTTTTCTTCCTGGGTTCCCCCTTGCATGATTGCAAGTCTTCTCTGTGTCACCCGCAGCCTTGCAAGCAATTCTTCTACGGAAAATGGTTTCGTCAAATAATCGTCTGCCCCCGCATCCAGTGCCACAATCTTATCATTATCCTCACTTCTGGCACTGATCACAATGATCGGCATATTAGACCAAGAGCGAATCTTTCGGATGATCTCTACTCCATCCATATCCGGCAATCCCAGATCCAAAAGCACAATATCCGGATTATACGAGGATGCTTCCAAAATCGCTGTCTGTCCATTTGCAGCTGTCTGATGGCGGTAACCGTGTGCCTTTAATGTTGTCGTGATCAGATTTCGTACAGATGTATCATCCTCGACAACTAAAATTAATAATTTATTCATTCAAATGTACCTCCTCTGCAGGTAATGTAAATGTGAAAATGCATCCGTGGGGATGATTGTCTTCTACCCGGATGCTTCCTTCGTGCGCCTCTATAATCGAACGACACAGCGACAACCCAAGTCCCAGACTGCGGCGACTGTCCACAATCTTATGTGTTCCAGTGTAAAACATTTCAAAAATGTGTTCTTTTGCCTCAGCACTAATTCCTGGTCCATTATCACTGACAGACACTTCCACCATATTTTCTTTTTTCTGTGAGGCAACTTCTATGACAGATCCCGCCGGCGTGTATTTCAGCGCATTGTCAATCAGATTGATAATTACCTGAAGAATCAATCTGACATCCATCTTTGCCATGAGAAATTCATCATTTTTCTTTAAATGGATCTGATATTCTGCACTTTTCCTTGGCAGATGGCGTATGGATTCCGCAGTCACTTCATCGATCAGCTCCACCGACATCTTCAAGTTCAGTCTGCCATCTTCTATCCTTGTCACAGACAAAAGATTTTCCACAAGATTGATCAGCCACATGGAGTCGTCATAAATATCTCCATATAAGCGAAGTTTCGTTTCTTTGTCAAATTTATCTTCATTCGATAAAAGATTGCTCGCATTTCCTGATATTACAGTCAATGGAGTCCGCAGATCATGAGAGATCGCACGCAAAAGATTTGCTCTAAGCTGCTCATTCTGAGCCATAACAGCAGCCTCCTCTTTCTCTCGGATACTCTGCTCATTTTCCAGCGCAAGCGCACATTCTCCGAGAATTGAAAGCACAATACTTTTCTCAAAAGTATCCATCGGACTGTTTCCAAGTGCAATCCCGATCACTCCATAAACCATGTTATTGACACGAACAGCCAGATATAAACATTTGGCATTTGGGAACATCTTTGTTGTTGCCCCTGCATGACGATTGTTCTTCATTACCCATAGACAGGCCTGCCGCTCCTCTTCGGTCGTATACGATTCTTGTTCCTCTTCTTCACCGCAATAATAAACATGCGGAGCCGAAAGAGATGCTTTCTCGACCTCATAGACTACAATATTTCGATTCAGAAGCTTGATCAGCTGCATGGCTGTGACTTCAAGAATATCTTTTTTGTCCCGCTCCTGTTGCAGCAGCTGATTCATATCAAATAAAATCTGTGTCCGAAATGCAGTCTGTGCCGCCTCTCTCGCATTATTTTTCAGCTTTACCGTCAGAGAGCTCGTAATCAATGCTGATAAAAACATAATTCCAAATGTAATAAAATATCCTGTATCATATGCTTTCAGCGTATATTTCGGAGCGGTAAACAAAAAATTAAAGATCAGCACACTGAACACCGAGAGCGTCAAGCTGTAAATCCTACTTGCTGTGATCGCCGCTGTGACAAGCACCCCTAAAATATAGACTGTCACAATATTAGACTGGCGGATTCCCAATTCCTCAAACAGAAGGCTAAGTACTGTTGTTACAGTTGCTACAACTACTGTCTTTACCCAGTCTGAGAGCATATAGTACTTCTGTTCCTGCTTTACCTTTTTCTCATGGTAGAGAGAAATACTTCTCTCCGCCCATCCTTTTTCCCTGCTCCTGCTCTCTGTCTCACTTTCTTCTGCGAGCATATCTTCTGTTTCCCACTCTCGCAGATATTTCTCCTGATTTTTTTCAAACAAACTGTCAATTTTCTTCATGCACCAGAAGCCTATGATTCCCGCTGATAAAAATACAATGATCATCCATATATTCTGCATCCTGTGACCGCCCTTCTGACTCTGCTATATTTTCTTATCTATTCCATTAAATATGGAAACACTTCTGTACATTTTTATTTTTTCCAAGAACAAGAAGTGTCTCATCTTCTTTGAAACAATAATCGGAATGAATCTCCGGATTAATCTGATCATCTTTTTTTACTGCAAGAAGTGTCACATTATATTTCCTGCGAATATCTAACTGATGGATGGTCTTTCCCACCCATGCCTTTGGTGTCTCCGTCTCATAAATAGAGTAATCCGGTGTCAATTCAATATAATCAAAAATGTGATCAGATGTATAGCGGATTGCCGTCCATGCTGCAAGCTGCTTTTCCGGATACACTACATGGTCCGCCCCATTTCTCAACAAAAACTTCGCATGAACATCTCTTGCCGCACGCGCTACAACTTTTCTGGCTCCCAAATCTTTTAAAAGACTTGTCGTTTCCAAAGAACTCTGGAATGCATCTCCGATTGCAACGATACAGACATCAAAATTTCGTACTCCCAAAGAACGTACGAATGCCTCCTCTGTGCTGTCCCCAATCTGTGCACTTGTCAAATATGGAAGTGCATCTTCCACTCTCTTTTCGTTTTTGTCTACCGCCAAAACTTGATGATTCATTTCATTTAATTTTCTGGCAACATGTCTCCCAAAACGTCCTAATCCGATTAATAATACTGATTTCATATCTCTTCTCCTAACCTATCGTTATTTTTTCCTGTGGTAATTTTGATTTCGTAAAACGGTGTCCAGATACAACCGCAAAAATCAGTGTCAACCCACCGACCCTTCCCCAGAACATGAGAAGGATTAAAATCATGTGGGAAAACAGACTCAGCTGAGGTGTTAAACCAAGGGACAACCCAACGGTCCCAATTGCCGACGATGTCTCAAACAGCGCTCCCATGAGTGGAACCTGATCGACACAACTGATCACGACTCCCCCCAGAAGAAACAAGGACATATACAAAAACAAAATGGTCGCTGCATTCTTCACTGTCTCTGACGGAATTCTTCTTCCGAAACACTGTACATCTTCTTTCCTGAAAAAAACTGCAAAAGAAGTAAGAAGCAACACAGCAAGTGTCGTCGTCTTAAATCCACCCGCCGTCGATCCCGGTGAACCGCCGATCAACATCAGCAAGATCATGATCAACTGGCTTGGCTCACTCATACGGTTCAGATCAACCGTATTAAACCCTGCCGTTCTTGGCGTTACAGACTGAAATGCAGACGCAAGAATCCTCTCTTTTTCGCTAAGGTTCGTCCACTCAGTTCTTCCAAACTCATAAAAATAAAAATACAGTGCCGGAAGCAAAATTAAAAGAATTGTCACAGTCAAAATAACCTTACTTTGCAGACGATACTTGTGAAAATGTAGTCTGTGGTGCCAAATATCATCCCAAGTCAAAAATCCAATTCCACCAATCACAATCAACGCTATGATTGCAAGGTTGATTGTAGTATTTCCGTTAAATCCGGTCAGAGAGGAGAACGGTTGGTTCACCCCCATCAAGTCAAAACCTGCATTGCAAAACGCAGATACCGAATGAAATACTGCATACCACACTCCTTTCTTCATCCCAAATTCTTCACAGAATACAGGCGCCATGAAAATTGCTCCGAGAAGCTCGATTGCCAGCATCGCCCGCAGAATAAATCCGGTCAGTCTTACAATTCCTCCTACCTGTGTCGCGGAAATTGATTCCTGCATCGTACTTCTCTGCATCAGACCGATCTTTCTCCCCGAAAGAATTGCAATGGCAGAAGCTGCTGTGATCACTCCCATTCCTCCGATTTGGATCAACACCATAATGATCAGCTGTCCCTGCATCGACCAGTAACTCGCAGTGTCATGAATCACCAATCCGGTCACACAAATTGCTGACGTTGATGTAAATAATGCATCCGAAAATGAAGTCCCTACCTTTTCTACTGTAGAGGATGGAAGCATCAGCAGAAGACAACCCATCAGATTTACAAGAATAAATCCAAAAATAATCATCTGCGGAGAAGAAAAATGTAATTTTTTTTGTATCACGTCCATAAAATATCTCCTGAAAAAAGTTATCCGATTCTTCTTCGATCTCGGTATTCTTTATATTACTTTAACACTCATTAACGCCGCATAAAGAAAAATATGCCAGTATTAAAATCGTATAAAGATTTTAATACTATTTTTATTATTTGTCATTCTTTTTCTTCGTTTCTTCTTTCCATCCGTCCACTCACCAGATTGATTCTCGCAAACACTAATGCCGCCTCATTTAGCATTGCAGTCAGAAGTCCATATTCAAATGATGGAATTTGTCGTTTTTCTTCAAGTAGAATTCCCATTACACCGTAAATTTCATCACTTGTCTGAATCGGAAGATACACTGCCTTTGCCCCCGGAAGTGTATGTGTGCAGCAGCCTGCACGCTTCTTATTTGCAATCACCCAGTCTGCCACTGCCCATTCCTGATTATCTATCATACCTCGTAACTCTTCTCTCGACTCTCCTTCTTTTGGAAACACCCACGGTCCCACCGCTTTCCCATCTTTATTCAAGAAGAATACAACCGGAAGATTCATAAGCTTTAACACCTGACCGCTCAATTCTTTTAAAATGTCCTTAATATTATCTACCCGGCGCATTCTCCTGCTATTGTCAAGGAGAAGTTCTGTCCGATACATCATCTTGGCACTTTCTCTTGCTTGTCTTCTGGCATTAGAAATGATCGCTGAAATGCTCAGAGAAAAAATCAGCATAAAAAGAAACGTCATACCGTACCCTCTCTTATAGATTTCTAGACTGTATAACGGCTCTACAAACAAAAAATCAAAAACCAACACACTGATCAGCGATACTGCTGCCGGTAGAAACCACCGTCTTGTATATAGAGAAAGAAGCAATATTCCAAGCAGATAAACCATGATAATGTCTGCATTTAAAAATCCAAGATACTGCATTCCCAGTCCGGCTGCCGTCGACAATATAAGCGACAGAAACCCTTTTATCACTTCTGCTCCACATCCTTCCCTTCTCTGAGAATCAACACCTCTCTTCTTTTTGAACTCTTCGCTCCACTTTCTCTTGTTGCTCTGTCTATCCGGAATAATGTAGATTTCTATGCCCTTTGTGTAGCTGTCAATCTGATCTGTCAGATTCCGCTTCCGCTGCCCCAGTACTGAGCGATGACTCGTTCTCCCAATGACAATCTTTGATGCTCCGCTGATTCTTGCATACTCTGCAATCTGAAACGCAACATCCTCACCGAAGACCGTTGCGATTTTAGCGCCTAGAAGCCTCGCCAGCCTGATATTTTCATCTCTTTTCTTCTTCACATGCTCATCCGCATTCTGCAGGGATGGTGTTTCTACATACAGTGCTGTAAATTTTCCCTGAAAGGCATAGGCAAGCCTCGATGCGCTGCGGATGACTTTCTCGCAACTTGGTGCCGGAGAAATACAGACAAGAATATGTTCCCCTTGATAAATTTCCCGCTTCTCATCTCCCGACACTGCCTGTTGTCCTTTCGCTGCCTCCCGGTTGACTTTATCTGCAGTCCTCCGAAGTGTGATTTCTCGAAGAGCAATCAGCTTTTCTTTCGCAAAAAAGTTATGAAGTGCCCGCTCTGCCTGTGTAGATTTATAAATTTTCCCGTCTTTGAGACGCTGGATCAGCACGTCCGGCTCAATATCAATCAGCTTAATCTGTGTTGCCCTATCAAAAATAAAATCTGGAATCCGCTCCTTGACGTGTATCCCGGAAATCTTTCCTACGATATCGTTCAAACTTTCCAGGTGCTGTATATTAACGGTCGTATAGACATCAATTCCTGCGTTTAAAATCTCTTCAATGTCTTCATACCGTTTCTGATGGCACATGCCCGGCGCATTTGTGTGAGCTAATTCATCAATCAAAACTACTTCCGGATTTCTCTTTAAAATTCCGTTTAAATCTACCTCTCTCAGTTTGATTCCTTTATAATCGACAAGAAGGGGTGGAATTTTTTCCAGCCCCTCTTCTTTGCTCCTTGTCTCTGCACGCTCATGCGGTTCAATATATCCGGCAACCACATCCACACCGCTTTTCTTCAGATCATGCGCCGCTTCCAGCATGGCGTAAGTCTTTCCGACTCCCGCCGCATAACCTAAAAATATACACATCTGTCCTGTTTCTTTTTTATTCATCCAATGTAACTCCCATCTTCTCGGCAATCTCGATGTTACACTTCAACACATTTACCTTCTCTTCTCCGAAGATTCCGAGAAACTTATGTTCTGTATTCTCTTCTACGATTGTTTCCACTTCTTCCTCAGAAAGTCCACTGTTTGCAACTACAATCGGAATCTGGACTTTAGCGGATGCTGGACTAATATGAGGATCTAACCCAGAACCGGAAGCGGTCAGAAGATCTGCTGGTACCTCTCCTTCCAATTCTTTTCCTGTAGCATTCTCATACTTCTTTTGAAATGCTTCCATATCTTTTTCCACACGCGTCTGAAGTTCTTCCGTCGTGCTTCCATAGTTGTAAGAACCGGAAGCCGGTCCTGTGTAAGTGCCGTCCTCTTTTTCTTTCTCTGAATATACATTATAATTTACCGAAGAAACTCTTCCCTGAAAATACTGTTCCCCTTCAAACTCCTGTCCAATCAATTCTGAACCGACTTTCTTTCCGTTTATTTTTATCATACTTCCATTTGCCTGTTTTTTAAAGAGTAATTGGCCTGCTCCCGTCATCACAAGCGGATAAACAACTCCGCACAGCACGATCAGTACCAGTGTGATGCCAAATGCTTTTTTTAAATAAGATGTAAAATTTTTCATCTTTCTCTTCTCCTTTTTTCTGTCTCTATAATCCTAATAGTGCGAGCAAAGGTGTCACTACAATATCAATCAGCTTGATACCGATAAATGGAACGATGATTCCACCAAGTCCATAGATTCCCATGTTCTTTAAAAGCATTTTCTCAGAACGCATCGGTTTATATTTGACACCTTTCATTGCAATCGGGATCAGACACGGAATGATGATCGCATTGAAGATCAAAGCAGAGAGGATTGCGCTGAATGGTGTGGACAGTTTCATAATATTTAATACCTGCATCTGCGGGATGACAAGTGTAAACATTGCCGGAATGATCGCAAAATATTTTGCTGCATCGTTTGCAATACTGAATGTTGTCAGGGATCCTCTCGTAATCAGAAGCTGTTTTCCAATCTCCACGACTTCCAGAATCTTAGTCGGATCGGAATCCAGATCGACCATGTTGGCTGCTTCTTTCGCTGCGGAAGTTCCACTGTTCATCGCCAGTCCGACATCCGCCTGTGCAAGCGCCGGTGCATCATTTGTCCCATCTCCAGTCATCGCAACAATCTTTCCTTCTCCCTGCTCTTTCTTAATCTCATCAATCTTATCTTCCGGCTTACACTCTGCGATAAATCCGTCCACACCTGCTTCTTTTGCAATGGTTGCCGCTGTCAGCGGGTTATCCCCGGTGCACATGATCGTTTTGATACCAATCTCTCTTAACCGTTCAAATCGTTCCACAAGCCCCGGTTTTACGGTGTCTTTCAGGTAAATCACACCGTAGATGACATTCTCCACACAGACAACAAGTGGTGTTCCTCCAAGACTTGAGATATCTGTCACGATTTTTTCCAGATCAGAAGGAATCTTTCCTCCTTTGGCAGCAACATATTTTTTGATTGCGTCAAAGGCACCTTTCCGGATTTGTGTGCCATCTTCCAGATTGACACCGCTCATCTTTGACTGAGCAGTGAATTCCACAAACTCTACCTGATCTGCCACAGACTCTTCCATTCTTGTTCCCATTGTCTTTCCAAGCTCTACTACAGATTTTCCTTCCGGTGTTGCATCACTTAAGGAAGTCATTACTGCATAATCAATCAGATCTTCCTTTTTTATCCCTTCCACAGGAATAAAATCGGCTGCCAGTCTGTTTCCATATGTAATCGTACCGGTCTTATCAAGAATCATCGTATCGACATCACCACATGCTTCCACTGCCTTTCCAGACAATGCAATGACATTATATCTTGTTACACGGTCCATTCCCGCAATACCGATTGCCGAAAGCAATCCCCCGATCGTAGTCGGGATCAGGCAGACAAGCAATGCGATCAGTGTTGCCACTGGAATCTCAACTCCAGAATAATCTGCGAAACAATAAAGCGTCACAACAACGATCAAGAAAATAACCGTCAGACTGATCAACAGAATGTTCAGCGCAATCTCATTTGGTGTCTTCTTTCTGGAAGCGCCCTCAACAAGTGAAATCATTTTGTCAAGAAAAGAATGACCCGGATCTGAAGTGATTCTTACTTTCAGCCAGTCGCTGACTACTGTCGTTCCTCCTGTTACCGATGAGAAATCTCCTCCTGCTTCTCTTGTGACCGGGGCAGACTCTCCGGTGATCGCAGACTCATCGACAGATGCGATTCCTTCGATCACTTCTCCGTCCCCCGGTATCATCTCATTTGTCCGTACGATGACGATATCACCTTTTTTCAACTCTGATGCACTGATTTTCTTTTCGCTGCCATCTTTCATCAGAAGAACGGCAGTCGTATCTTTCTTTGTCTTCTTTAATGTTTCTGCCTGTGCCTTTCCCCGTCCTTCTGCGACAGATTCCGCAAAGTTCGCAAACAGGATTGTGACAAACAAGATCACGGTGACAATTCCATTATAGACTCTTAAATTTGCCTCATCCCCGAAGATTGTCGGGAAAACTGTCAGCACCAGTGTAATAAAAAATCCAATTTCCACAACGAACATGACCGGATTTTTTATCATATATCTCGGATCTAATTTCTGAAACGATCCGATGACAGCAGATTTCATAATATCCTTTGTAATAAATTTTGTTTTTTTACTTTGTTCTTCCATTTCCGTCAAGATCCTTTCACCCTATTATGGCATCCACAGCACAAGATGTTCCGCAATCGGTCCAAGTGCCAGTGCCGGGAAAAATGTAAGTGCTGCAAAAATATACACAACAAACACAAGAATAAATACGAACAGTACGTTGTCTGTGCGGAGTGTTCCGACTGTCTCATTGACTCTTCGCTTCGCAAGAAAACTTCCGGCGATTGCAAGCTGCGCGATCATCGCAATATATCTTCCGAAAAACATCGCAAGTCCCGTCGTAATGTTCCAAAAATAAGTATTATCTGCAAGTCCCTCAAAACCAGAACCATTGTTCGCTGCTGAAGAAGCATATTCATACAATACTTGCGACAATCCGTGAAATCCCGGATTTGTAATTCCTTCCTGCCCTGCACCTGTCATCACTGCCAGTGCGGAGAAACCGAGAATCAGAAGCGGATGAATGATCAGCACAATCGCAACCAGCTTCATCTCTTTTCCCTCAATCTTCTTATTCAGGTATTCCGGCGTCCGACCAATCATCAGACCGCATAAAAATACAGCAAGGATCACATACATGATCATATTCATCAATCCGACACCCTTGCCGCCAAACACACAGTTTAACATCATATGAAGCATCGGGATCATTCCTCCGAGCGGGGTAAGTGAATCGTGCATATTGTTGACAGTTCCAGTCGTAAAGGAAGTGGTCGTTGTAGTGAAAAGTGCTGATTGCGCAACTCCAAAACGAACCTCTTTTCCTTCCATATTCCCAACCGTCTGATCCAGTCCCGCTTCTGCAAGCAAAGGATTGCCAGACTTCTCCGCCAAATAACATACGGTAAGTCCTACAAGGAATAAGATAGACATTGCTGCAAAAATCGTTCTTCCCTGAGAACCAAAGCAAGTCACATTTCTTTTGATCTTTGCGACTGCGTTTCCTGTTTTCTCCTTTTTCCGCTCTGCGGCCATTTTACCAAAAGTAATGACACAGGCACCCGGTAAAAGCATCATCGAATATAGTTCAATGAGGTTGGAAATGATAGTCGGATTTTCAAATGGAGTGGAAGAGTTTGCTCCGAAGAATCCTCCGCCATTTGTTCCGAGATGTTTGATACTCTCAAGCGCCGCTACCGGCCCCATTGCAATATCCTGAAGTCTTCCCTCTATCGTCTCCACAGTTGCAGTTCCTGCCAGTGTCTGCGGTACTCCCTGCCAGATCAGAAGGATTCCAATCACAATCGAAAACGGAAGTAAAATTCTTGTAGTGATGCGGATCACATCTTCATAGAAGTTCCCGACACCTTTGCTATTTCCAGTAATTCCTCTGCAAAATGCCATACAGGCTGCATATCCGGTTGCGGCCGACGTAAACATCATAAAGGTAATGACTACCATCTGACTTAAATAAGAAAGGCCTGATTCCCCGGCATAATGCTGAAGGTTTGTATTCGTCATAAAACTGATAATTGTGTTAAATGACAGTGTCGGTTCCATTCCTTCAATCTGATTTGGATTTGCCAGCAGTATTCCCTGCACTCTTAGAATGAAATACCCTGCAAATACCATCACCGCATTTGTCATCAAAAGACTGATCGCGTATTGTTTCCACGTCATTCCCTCTCCTTTGATTCTGCACACTTTATACATCATCCGGTCTATTCTGTTAAATACCGGATCTGCAAATGTCTTTCGGTTGGTGGCGATATGATACATGTAATTTCCGACTGGAATCACCAATGCAATATAAATCGCCAGTGTGATAATAATCTGCAACATTTATTTTTCCTCCACATGATAGTATTTTTCTTTTTTTCTTTCTTTGGCTGTCCCGACCTGCTTTTCGCACCAGTCCGCCAGCAGTTTCATACTTCCAAAACAGATCAGCAACAACAAAATCATAAAAATATCTGTTATCATTATTCATACCTTCCTTCTCCATTTGTTTCCATATCAAATTAGCATAACAAAAATTAAGCCGGTGTTATAAATCTTCACTTTTCCATTAAAATCCTATAAAATTGGATATCAAAAAAAGCAACTACCCTATTGGATAATTGCTTTTTCTAAAACTTCTATTATAACTTTTTTAATGCCGGAAGCCCTCTTCCCATTTTATATCCACCCAAAGACTATACCAAATGGCAGCATCACCACAGTTGTAGTGAGTGTAAGTGCTCCGACAAGTAAAGCCGGTGCTCCTAAAAATGCAAGCGCACATGTCGCAACTGGATATTTATCTGAAAAATGATCAAACTCTTCTTTGCATTTCTTTTTCATCGCTGTCACCTGACTGATTATCTGCTTCATCATTCATTCCCTCCTTATGCTTTCCACAGATTATCATGTCAGGAATTAAAATACTTCTAAAAAGAAGTGCGTAAAGTTAAAATCAAATAAGGATTGTTTTTTACAGGCAAGATGTCTGTTAGGAAATGTCCTCCATCTCTGTCCGTCTCCACTCAATCCGCGCAACAAACAGATCTCCGTTTACCTCGATTGTAAGTTTCCCTTTCTGAAGTTCCACAAAGCTTTTGACGATTGCAAGTCCCAGCCCGGATCCTTCTGTGTTTCTTGAAACATCCCCGCGAACAAATCGCTCTGTAATATCTCCCGGATTAAAATTTAACTCTCCTTTGGAAATGTTTTTCATTGTGATCGTAACTATATCCTCGTTATCTGATACATCGATATACACCCTCGTACCTTCCAGTGAATATTTCAAAATATTGATCAACAGATTTTCAAAAATCCTATAGGTCTTCTGACTATCTAAAGTAAGATACACCTTTTCCTCCTGAAAGTTCCACCGGAAATCAAGTTCGGATTTTTCCATACGTTCACTCAGTTCTAACCTCACCTGTTTCAAAAGTGAAATAATGTCTACTTTTGCCAATTCAAGCTTCACATTTTTGCTTGTCGCCTTGCTAACCTCAAATAAATCCTCAATCAGTACTTTGAGCCGCATAGATTTTCGCTCCAACACGTTGATATAGTTTTCTCGCTCTTCGTCCGTGATTCCTTCTTCTTTCAGCAGATTCACATAAGTGATGATCGCGGTCAGCGGTGTTTTCAGATCGTGGGAAACATTGGTGATCAGCTCCGTCTTCATCTTCTGACTTTTGACCTCTTCGTCTACCGCTGACTTAAATCCGCTCTGGATCTGTAGTAACTGCTTTCTGACTGGATCAAAAATTCCGAAATCCTGTTCCATAGACATATCAAGGTTGCCGGATGCAATCTTCTCTGTCGCCTGAAGCATCCGCTGATAATCCTGTTTGATTTTATAATACTTTTTGCAGATAGTCCGGAATAAGACCACTGAGTAGATCAGCACTCCCGCAATTCCAAAGAACCATCCCATACAAAACAGTGATACGATCACAAACTGTGCTGCAACAAACCGGAAGATTACTTTATTGGATTGTTCCTGCAAATCAATCCGAAAGAATATGTCAACCCGCTTTGCCAGTCCGCTCCATTTCTTTTTCAGAAAAGAACATGCTTTTTCCAGTTTCGCACGATGTTTTTTCAGAAACGGAATCAAAAATATCCTTTCTCTGACTGCTTGTTTCCATCCGATACTGATCAGATTTCGGATGCTTCCTGTCACCCAGTAAATCAGACTGAAGTATATGATCCAGACAATCAGATTCCATGCCATGACCATACTTTCTGCATCTCCATTGCTCAATCCGAGCTGTACCAGTCTATCCCGAATATCTCCTCTCATTGTGCTGATGACCAGACTGGTAACTGCCTCCCACAAGATCAGCAGTCCTATGACAGTAATTCCAATGATTTCTACCGGCATCTGGAACCCTCTCTCGTTTCCGGTATTTAATTTTTTCACAAACGGAAGAAGTATCGCCGCACCGATCAGAACAAAAATCGAAATTCTGATCATATCCGCCATTCCGCTTCTATAATAAACGGCATAAAACGGATTCCCGATATAGGACTGATATGCCTCCCCCTGTTCCTTAGTCATACCATATAAAAATGTACAGTCCGCCGGAGTTCCCATCTCTTCTGCTGTCTCTACATCTTCATATTGATCTTCGTATTGATAATACAGTCCTTCCGACAGACGCACTTTCATTTTCTGGGCATAAGTTCCATAGCATTCTGTCACTTCTGCATTTCCAAGATGATCGTATTCCATCTGTACGATCCAGTCATATTTTTTTAGATGATCTTGTGCAAGAAGTTGTTTTAAAGACTCCCCGTTCTTTAGAATCGTTTTTCCATTTTTATTTAACACTTCATATTGAAGATATGGACGGATTTCCCGGAAAGAATTTCCCGATGGATCCAGCTCCCGCGTATTCGCCCCACTGATTTCTTCATATAAAACTTGATTTCCATTGTAAAGCATTTCCGCGAATTCCCGTGTCGTATAATATTTTCTGCTCTCTTTCTCACTCTGCTCTCGTATATGCGGATAGGCGGACAAAATCACCATCGCCGGAACTATGCAGAGCAGCGTCCATAAAAAATATTTGATCTTACATTTGTTTTTCCATCTTGTAGCCAATTCCCCACACCACCTTTACATACTTTGGTTCTTTTGGATTAATCTCAATCTTTTCCCGGATATTCCGGATATGTACCATGATCGTCTCCGTGTTGACCGCTTTTTCATTCCAGACTCTCTCATAGATCTCCTCTGCGGAAAAGACTCTTCCCGGATGTTTGATCAAAAGCAGCAAAATCTTAAATTCAATCGGCGTCATCTTGACCTGTCTTCCGTCCACAAGCACTTCCACACGGTCTTCATTGACCTCCAGCCCTCCGATCATATAGGATCTTTCCTTTTCTTCTTTTTTGTTGAGAGCCTCCTGAAATCGATTGTATCTGCGAAGCTGAGAGTTCACCCGCGCCATCAGTTCCATCGGGGTAAACGGCTTTGTAACATAATCATCTGCGCCGATATTAAGCCCCATTACTTTATCCACCTCCTCTGATTTTGCCGATAACATAATGACCGGAAATTCATATTTTTCCCTAAGTCTCATCGTCATCGTGATCCCGTCCATCACCGGCATCATAATGTCAACGATTGCCAGATCGATCTTTTCCCGCTCAATAATTGCTAAGCCCTCCTTCCCATTCTCTGCCTGAAAGACTGTGTACCCCTGGCTGCGCAGATAAATCTCCACACCCTCCCGAATCTCTTTATCATCTTCTACAATTACTATCTGATTCTTCATATCCCCTGCTCCCTTTCGTTCCTTTTCGTATACTTTCTATAATAGAATAAAATCTTCCATAAACAGTTTCAGTATACTACTTTTCCTTTGCAAAACCTAGTATAAAGCAGAGTTCTAAATATCCCACGGACAAAATTCTAAAGATTTTCTAAAGGTTTTCATAGAAATTTCCCGAGTATTAAAAAAATACACCCTGCCGAAAATTTCCGACAAGGCGTATCTTTATAATGTCTGTTTTGGATTCATCTTTGCATGTTCTTCCTGCAACTCATGATACAGTTCCAAAGATGTCCATTTCTGATTGTACTCCGTCACAATCGCTTTCAGATTAACTTTCGCGATTCCCGCTTTTCGAAACTCCTTTAATAGCAAGTCGATCCTGCTGCTTGTAAATCCTTTCATCACAAGCATTTCCTCTGGAAATCCTTCCCCCTCATAAATGTCCCCGGACGATGGTATCTCCTTATTTCCCGCCAAAAATCCAATCGGCTCCAAATACTGCTCCTTTGACACTTTTTTTATCTTTACCTTCATTTTTAAAAGCACCATCTTAATCTTACGCGCCTTCTCGCCCTCATCAAAATTATACAATAACACGGTCTCAAAATTCATCTCGTTTCCTCCATTTCTTCCAGGCAGATATTGTTCCCTCTGCTCTTCTACAATGATACTTCTTCGTTCCTCAAATTGCAAAGCATCCGCTCAAGATAACTGTAAAGCATCTTCTGCTCCTCCTCTGAAAATCCATTCGTCAGACGCTTCTCCAACTCTTGAAAGACAATCGAAACTTCCTTTGCCTTCTCGCTTCCAGTCGGTGTCAATGAGATGAGAAAACATCTCCTGCACTCCTCATCGGTCTTTCTTTCTACATATCCTAGTTGGACAAGCTTATCCAGATTTCTTGACAACGTCGTCTGGTCTACATGACACATCTGTGCCAGTTCTTTCTGCGTAATTTCTGTCTTTTTCAACAACGCCTTCAGCACTCCCGGCTGTCCCGGTGTCAGCCCCAGCTTTTCAAATTTCGGTCTTAACGTCTGTCTGCGCTCCATATCAAGGCAGAACAAAAGGTCTCTGATCATCGCCGTTTTTTCCATATATGTTTTTCCTCTTTTCTTTCCTGTTTATTCCAATTCAAACTGTCCCGTATATAACTGGTAATACCTTCCTCTCTGCTCCAACAACTCCTCGTGGTCTCCCCGCTCGATAATTTCCCCATGATCTAACACCATGATCGCATTGGAATTTCTAACCGTAGAGAGCCTGTGAGCAATGACAAATACTGTACGTCCCTTCATCAGAGAATCCATTCCTTTCTCGATCAATCGCTCCGTTCTTGTATCGATAGAACTTGTCGCCTCATCAAGAATCAGCACCGGAGGATCTGCAACTGCCGCCCTTGCAATTGCAAGCAGCTGTCTCTGCCCCTGTGACAGATTTGCACCGTCACTTTCGATCATCGTATCGTATCCGTTTGGGAGGCGCCGGATAAAAGAATCTGCATTGGCCAGTTTCGCTGCCTGCTCCACTTCCTCCTGACTTGCATCCAGATTTCCATAGCGGATATTTTCTGCAATCGTCCCCGTAAATAAATGAGTGTCCTGAAGTACCAGTCCAAGAGATCTTCTAAGATCTGCCTTCTTGATTTTTTTCACATCAATCCCATCATAAGTAATACATCCGCCCTGCACATCATAAAAACGGTTGATCAGATTAATGATCGTCGTCTTTCCTGCGCCAGTCGAACCGACAAAGGCAATTTTCTGACCTGGCTTGGCATAGAGACTGATCTTCTTTAAGATCTGTTTCTTTTCTGTATATCCAAACTCTACCTCATGAAAGCGTACATCTCCACATAGCGGGACCACTGTCCCATCCTCCGTATCTTTCCATGCCCATTTTCCACTTCTCTCTCTGCATTCCTCCAAAGAGCCATCTTCTTTTTCCCGAACTCTGCACAGTGTGACAGTTCCCTCGTCCCACTCCAGTTCTTCGTCCATCATATCGAAAATCCTCTCTGCTCCGGACAATGCTGCCAGCAGGAAATTGACCTGCATTGTAAACTGATTGACCGGCATCGCACTCTGCCTGACGTAAACTAGATACGATGTAAGGCTTCCGAGATCCATCATCCCTTGGATCACAAACAAACCACCTACACATGCAGAAACCGCATAATTGACATAGGAGAGGCTGACGATTGTCGGAATCAGCATCCCGGAATACTGAAATGCACTTGTGGAAGCTTTCCGGAGATTTTCATTTCTTTTGGAAAATTCTTTAAAATCCACCTCTTCATGGTTAAACACTTTTTCGACCTTCTGTCCATCCACCATCTCCTCGATAAATCCGTTGACCTCACCTAAATATTTCTGCTGGCTGTTAAAATACCGCTTTCCCCTTGCACCGCTATACTTTATGAATAAAAACATCAAAAGCATGAACACCAACACAATCAGTGACAACTTAAAATTCAGAAGAATGATACAGATAATTGTTCCGGCAATCGTAAAAAAACTCTGGATCAAAGTTGTGAAACTGTTGTTTAACGCTTCTGAGATCGTATCTACATCATTCGTAAATCGACTCATAAGCTCCCCATGTGTATGTCCATCAAAATATGACAATGGAAGCCCCTGAGTGTGACGAAACAAATCTTCTCTGATCTCACTTACCACCTGCTGTCCCGTACGCGCCATAATCTGTCCATAGCCATAAGTTGCAAGTACTCCTACCGCATACATCACTCCCATAAAGAAAAGCATTCTCGCAAGTCCTTCCACATCCCCCGGAAGAATATAGCGATTGACAACCGGCTTTAAAAGATATGTCCCAAGAATGCTCGCCACACTGCTGACAGTAACAAGGATGGCTACAATGGCCACGGCAATCTTATGTACACCGAGATACCCAAGTAATCTTTTCAATGTTTTCTTTGTGTCTTTTGGTTTTTTATAGTTCATCGTCCTTGCCATTACAGTCCACATCCTTCCTGCTGAGAGTAATAAATCTCTTGATAAATCTCATTTCGCTGCAACAGTTCCTCATGTGTTCCACAATCATTCAGCTTTCCATCTTCCATGATCAGAATCTGATCCGCATGCATCACCGAAGTAATTCTCTGTGCAATAATAATTTTTGTCGTATCAGCGAGACTGTTCTGCAACGCCTCCCTGATCTTCGCCTCGGTTGCTGTGTCCACCGCACTTGTAGAATCATCCAGAATCAAAATGCGCGGCCGCTTCAGCAATGCTCTGGCAATGCACAGTCGTTGTTTCTGTCCACCAGACAGATTCACACCACCTTGTTCCACCTGTGAAGAAAGTCCATCTTTCATCTGTAAAAGAAATTCATCTGCACATGCCATACGACATGCTTTCATCAACTCTTCCTCACTTGCATCTTCTTTTCCCCAGCGCAGATTGTCCGCAATCGTGCCCGTAAACAACGTATTTTTCTGAAGTACCATAGCGACCGCCTCACGCAGATGCTTCAGCGGATATTGTTTAACCGGTATTTGATCGATCAAAATCTCTCCTTCTGTCACGTCATACAACCTTGGGATCAGCTGTACAAGTGTAGACTTTGCAGATCCGGTCCCTCCAATGATTCCTACCGTCTGCCCCGGTTCAATATGAAAAGATACATTCGAAAGCACATATTTTTTTCCTTCTTTTTTATATTTAAAAGAAACATTCCGAAATTCAATCTCTCCGGCTTTGATCTCACCTGTCGCTTCCGGATCCTCTTTCAGATCAATCTCTTCATCAAGTACATCCAAAATCCGCTTTCCAGAAGCCATCGCTCTTGTCAACATCAGAAACACATTTGAAATCATCATCAGCGAGTTTAAAATTTGAAGAACATAGCTTAAAAAACCTGTCAGTTCTCCGACCTGCATCTCCCCGGCAAAGATCAGTTTTCCTCCGAACCATAAAATGCATATGATCGTTGTATACATGACAAGCTGCATGGCAGGCATATTTAGCACAGCTGTTCGAAAAGATTTCTCAGAAATACTTTTTAGTTCCTGATTGACCTGCGCAAATTTCACTTTCTCATAATCTTCCCGGACATATGCCTTCACAACACGGATTGCCGTCAGATTTTCCTGAATCATCCGGTTTACAAGGTCTATTGCCGACTGCATCCTCGTATACAGTGGTCTGACTTTTCGGATCACAAGCCAAAGGCAGATTCCAAGTGTAGGCGCCGCGACAAAGAATACAAGCGCCAGCTTCGCATTCAATAAGAAAGACAAGATCATTCCGGTCACCATCATTAATGGAGCCCGGATCAGCGGACGGATTCCGTTTGAAACAGCATTTTGGATCAATGTCACATCACTTGTCAATCTCGTTACAAGCGAAGAAGTGGAAAACTTATCCGTATTTGAGAAAGAAAATTCTTGTATTTTACGATATTCCGCCTTCTTGAGTTCTGCTCCAAGCCCCTGCCCACAAAGTGCCGCAAACCTGGCATACCCGATCCCGAGAACTAGAGAAATCCCGGCACAGAATACCATCTGCAATCCTCTCTCCAGAATATATGCCTGATCTCCATTCGCCACGCCAACATCAATGATATCTGCCATGATCATCGGAATGATCAGCTCAAAAAGCGTTTCAAATGCCACGCAAAGGCAGCTTAGCACCGCATACATCTTATACTTTTCCATGTACACATAAAACCGTTTTAGCATTCCATCAAACCCCTTCCTTTTTCTCTAACACTTCTGCAATCTTCTCTTCCTGCGTATACCTCTATACATATACAACTGTCACAGTTACAATATTTTCATATACATTAGTTGTATATACAACAATCATCTTTATCATAAACATATTTTTTTCCATTGTCAATGAAAAGCACCAATAAACTCTTTCCTCTTGCAATATGAAAGGCTGCGGAAGTATTCTCTCACCTCCGCAGCCTCTCCTGCATTTTCTAAAACATCGCTGTTCTTTTTTCTCTGTACTAATGAATCTCCAAAAGCTTCTGCTTTAGTTCCCCTTCCATACGATTTAACTCCACCTCTGCTGCACGACGTTTTTCCTTTCCCTCTGTCTGGATTTTCATCACTTCATCCAGCGTAGCGATCAACGACTCATTTGTCGCCTTCAGTGTTTCCATATCCACAATGCCTCGCTCCGTCTCTTTTGCGGTCTCAATCGTTGCCATTTTCAATGTCTCTGCGTTTTTGCGGAGCAGGGCATTTGTCATGTCGGTCACTTCCCGCTGTGCTTTCGCGGCCTTCGCAGAATTTTCCACACCGATTGCCAGTACCATCTGACTCTTCCAAAGCGGAATCGTATTGACGATCGTCGACTGAATCTTCTCTGACATTAATGTATCATTGCTCTGCACAAGACGAATTTGCGGAGCCATCTGAAGCGAAACCGCCCTTGTCAGTTCTAAATCATGGATCTTCTTCTCAAACCGATTACAAAGAGACGAAAGATCACTTACCGCCTGTGCATCTTCCGGCAAGCCGCTTCCCTTTGCCTTTGCTTCAAGCTGTGCCATCTCTGTAGTGCGCACTTCTTCCAGCTTTCGTTTTCCTGCAGCAATATACATCGACAATTCTTTAAAATAAGTGACATTTAATTCATACATTTTGTCAAGCATTGCAATATCTTTCAATAACTGAATCTGATGGCTCTCAAGTGCATCACAGATTCGCTCGACATTTCCTTCCGCCTTCTCATACTTTGCTTTCATATTTGCCAGCTTATTCCCACTTTTCTTAAAGAAGCTAAAAAAGCCCTTATCTTCCTCTTCTTCCTCTAGAGTTCTCAACTCCGATACGACACTTGCCAGCATTTCCCCTACTTCTCCGAGGTCTTTTGTGCGCACATTCTCCAGCGCCGTCTCTGAAAAATCCGCCATCTTCTTCTGCGCCCCTGCACCGTACTGTAAAATCATATTGGAACTGTGCAGATCAATCTTCGCCGCAAATTCTTCCACCATGCGTCTCTCTTCCGGAGAGAGATTCACTTCCTCTTCTTTCACAAGTGGCTCCGGTTCCTTCTCTGCCACCGCCGCCTTCTCTTCTCCGAATGGGTCCAACGTCAATGTCGGCGCTTTCTGCATCATCTCATCTAAATCCTGTGCCATCTTGATTCCTCCTATCCTCATCTGCCATTTTCTGACACACTTCTAAAAATCACTCTCTTTGTAGCCTTCCCTCGCAAACATTGCTTCCAGCACAGAGATATCTGCTGACACATCAAATGCCGTATCCTGAAACAAGTCATCCAAAAGCTTCTCAAATGCGACAATGATCGTATCCATCGTGCGCTCAATCTCTGTCATTGCTGTTGTAACATTCTCACCTTTGACCGGAAGTCCGTCAAACTCCCGATAAGTATTGACCAGCTTCAATGTTGTCGGCAAATAATATTCCATAAATTTTTTCATCTCTCCCGCCTGCTCCGGATGACGGATCACGGACTCAAAAATCTTACTGATGATCAGTTCCAATTTATCTAATTTCGCCGAAATCACCTCTCCCGGAATTGCATCATTTGCCTCTCGAAGTGACGTAATATATCGTCCACCTTCCTGAACCATCTCCTGAATTTCCGGAGAAATCTCCTGGGCTTCCTTTTTCTCCTCTCTCCGCTGCTCTTTCTTCTGCTCTGCCTGTCTCTGTTTTGCCGCCTTCTGCTCTTCTTCTCGCTGTTTCCACGACTGCTGTGCCTGTAAATACTGTTGATACGACTTATCATCCAACATCAGACAAGTCCCCTGCTCATCAATATGCCCTTGAGGAAATGCTCCCCGTCGGATCATCTTCTTTAACTCCCTCAACATCTCTTTCTCCGAAAGATTCATCTTCGCCGCCAGTTCCTCAATCTGACAGAACGCTCGTCCATTTAATATTTCCACACAGCGAAGCACTTTTTTATATCCTTTTCTGTTGGAAAGCCCTTTCCATAAAAGTATCAGCGACAAAATAAAAATCGGAAGCTGAACAATCAAGGAAATACCTAGCAGATGCAGGTGCCCGGTAAACAGAGAAGAAATCAGCAAAATCAGCTCCAACAAGCCTCCCAAACCAAGTCCCAACGAGCCAAACACGATCAGCAAAATCCCAGATACTTTCCCAACTGGCTGAACCCTCTTCTCATACGTCGCTGCCGGCTGACTTTGACCAGCACCACCTGCATACTTCTTTCTCCCATATGCCTGCTCTGCGCTTCCTGACCGTGCTGTGCTTCCATAAGTTCGGTCTGCGCTTTCTGACTGGGTTGTTCTTTCATAAGTACGCTTCTGACCTCCCATATTCTGTTGCCACTTGGACTGGTCTGCACGGTCGTATTTGCTATGAGGATCTACATGCGGAAGGAAATCCGTATCTCTGTATCCCCCAAACTGCCGTCGTGCTTCCTCCAGTGCCTGGTTCACTGTCCTTCCGATATCCTGATTCAACTTACTGAAGTTCATCGACCGCATCGCATCGTCGACCATCTTGCTGACCTGCTCACCTATATTCGAAAAATCTCTGTTATCCATAACTCTATCGCAGCCTTTCTCTTTTTGCGCTCTGATTTTCTTCTATTATATAAAAAACCAAATTTTTTTACAATGAACTTTTTCTAAAAATCATTCCTGGAAAGGAAGATACAGTCTCCCTTCAACCATTCTTTGCTTTGCTTCTTTGGAATCCATCATATATTTTTCCTCCTCACCTTCTATATTTACAATTCAATGCTTAAAAGCTCTTCGTCTGATTTTTGCGTCCATTTTTGCTTTTTCTATCTTACTATAGATTACATGAAAATAAAAAAAGGAGCAATCCCTTTTCCTGTGAATCGCTCCTACAATCTTTGTTTTTCTAAATACTTTTTATAAATTTTCTTTAAAAAATGTTTCCATTGCCGCTGCTGCCTCAGCTTCATCGGCTCCTTCTACCCGAATTACAACTTCTTCTCCCTGCTTTGCCGCAAGCCCCATCACACCGAAAATACGCTTCGCATCTGCTGCTTTTCCTGCTTTCTCAATTTTGATATCCGATGCAAATTTTGCCGCTTCTTTGACAAGAAGACCCGCCGGTCTGGCATGAATTCCCTGGCTATCTGTGATTGTGTACTTAAATTCTTTCATTTTCTTTTCCTCTTTTCTTTCTTTTTCTCTTTATTTTCATCCGCTCTACCTTTTTTTCGGAAGCGGTTTTTTCAGGATCACAATACCTGCCATCGCAATAACAGCACCCACTGCCAACGCGATCAAAAACATCGGTGCATGATCCATGATTCCTACTACAAAGATCCCTCCGTGCGGCGCTCTTGATCCACATTCAAAAAACATGGAAAGTGCCCCTGAAACCGCAGAACCCAGCATACACGGTGGAATGATGCGGAGTGGGTCTGATGCTGCAAACGGAATTGCTCCTTCTGTAATAAAAGAGAGTCCCATAATATAATTTGTGATCGTCGTCTGTTGTTCGCTCTTCGTAAAGCGGTTTTTAAAAAATGTTGTCGCCAGCGCGATTGCAATCGGCGGTACCATCCCTCCGATCATGACCGATGCCATAATCTCATACTGTCCACTTGCAATCGATGCTGTTCCAAATACATATGCTGCCTTGTTAAACGGTCCTCCAAAATCAACTGCCATCATTCCTCCAAGCACCGCTCCTAACAGAAGTCTGCTTCCTTCTCCCATACCTGCAAGCATATCATTCAGCCAGGTATTAAACGCTCCCACAGGTGGATTTACGATAAACACCATGATTGCTCCCATAAGAAGAATTCCAAAAAATGGATACAACAGCACCGGCTTAGTTCCCTCCAGCGCATGCGGCAGACGCTCAAATGCCTTTTTCAAAAGCAACATCAAATATCCTGCCACAAATCCGGCAATCAATGCCCCGAAAAATCCGGACGAAATCCACTGGTCTTCCGGAAGAAATACTGATGTTCCCGCTTTTGCAAGCAATCCTCCGACAATCCCCGGCATCAAAGCCGGACGATCCGCAATGCTCATTGCAATGTATCCCGCAAGAATCGGGAACATCATCCCAAACGCGGTGTCTCCGACTGTCTTTAAAAATCTGGAAAATGTATTTCCCGTTCCAAAAATATCCGTTCCTGCATTCGCACCGTCAAACAGAAATGCCAAAGCGATTAAAATTCCTCCGCCGATTACAAACGGCAACATATGGGAAACTCCGTTCATTAAGTTCTTATAAATCTTTCTTCCGAATGACTCTTTCTCTCCACCAAATGCTTCCACTTCTTCTTTCCGGTCGCTGTGATACACGGAAATTGTTCCACTTTCTGCCTCCTCAATCAGCTCTTTTGCCCTGTGGATTCCATTTGCAACTTTTGTCACGATGACTGGCTTTCCATCAAATCTTGCCATTCTGACATCTTTGTCCGCTGCTACGATAATACAGTCACATGATGCAATTTCCTCTGGTGTCAGTACATTTTTATCTCCACCAGAACCATTTGTCTCTACCTTAATGGTATATCCAAGTTCCTTTGCTGTCCGCTCAAGACTTTCTGCCGCCATATAAGTATGAGCAATTCCGGTAGGACAGGCTGTCACTGCAAGAATCTGGTAACGTCCCTCTGACGACTGATGCTTTTCCTTCTCCTGCTCTTCTTTCGCATTTGTTTCTTCCGAAGCATCTTCCTCCCCAAATTTTTCTTTCTCCGCCTCATCTACGTATGCGAGGAACTGTTCCACCGATTCTGCATGAATCAGATTCTCCCGAAAAGCTTCATCCATAAGAAGCATGGACAGTCTTCCAAGTACTTCCAAATGAATATTATCCTTCGTATCTGGAGCTGCGATCAAAAAAATCAGATTCACAGGAAGTCCGTCCAGCGAATCATAATCCACACCGTTTTTTACAACCATTGCAGCAAGTCCTGCTTCCTTTACTACCGGTGTTTTCGCATGTGGAATCGCAATTCCTTCCCCGATTCCTGTTGTTCCTTCTTCTTCCCGCTTCTTTACACAGGATTTGTACATTTCTTCATCTGAAATATTTCCGGATTTTACCATCAGTGAAACCATATGGTCAATTGTCTCTTCTTTGGAAGTCACTTGTCCATCAAGATCAATGCTACATCTCTTTAATAAATCTGTAATCTTCATATCTTTCCTCCTACAATCCGTATTCCTCCGGTGGTTGCTGCAAAAGCTTTACAATCTCGTCTTTTCCCGCAAGCCAGGATAAAAATGCACTTGCACTTCCCGCCGCAATTCCAAGCTGAAGCGCTTTCTCATAATTATTTGTATTAAGGTAACCTGTCAGAAATCCCGCAACCATGGAATCTCCTGCTCCGACAGAATTAACTACATTCCCTTTCGGCGGCATCTTTCTGTAAACCTTTCCGTCTTCCGTCAAAAGAAGTGCCCCATCTCCTGCCATCGATATCAGCACATTGACTGCCCCCATTTCCTGCAGCTTTCTCGCATAGACAATGATGTCTTCCTCCTGTTTCAGTGTCACTCCAAACAATTCTTCTAGTTCATGATTGTTTGGCTTGATCAAAAATGGGTGATACTTCAGCACATTCAAAAGCAGATCTTTTGTAGCATCTACTACGATGTGGATTTTTCTTCCTGCAAGCCGCTCCATAATTCTCTCATAAATATCTTCCGGAAGTGTATTGGGGATGCTTCCTGCAAGTACAAGAATATCTCCTTCCTGAATCTGCTCCAGCTTTTCAAACAATTCCCGGATTGCCTCCGCTGTAATTTCCGGCCCCTGTCCGTTAATCTCACTCTCTTCACTTGCATTAATTTTTACATTGATCCTCGTCATTCCTTCTTTCAGTCTGATAAAATCTGTCGTACATCCAAAATCGGTCAACATCTTCTCCAGTGCATCTCCGGTAAATCCTGCTATAAATCCAAGCGCCCTGCTTTTCATACCAAGATTTGCCAATACTACAGACACATTGTTTCCTTTGCCGCCGGGATATATCGCCTCACAAGACGTCCGATTGACTTCCCCCAGTGTCAGATTTTCTATCTGGACGACATAATCTAACGAAGGATTAAAGGTTACTGTATAGATCATCTATTTCACCTCCACAATGTTTTTATACTTTTTCCATCTGGCATCCTGCAAATCTGTTGTAAGCACTGTCGCTTCATGAAATGTTCCAAACCGCACCGCGGAAATCTTTCCAATCTTTGTACTGTCTGCCAGCACATAACACTCTCTACATTGCTTCATTGCTTGTTCCTTTACAAAAGCTTCATGAATGTCCGGTGTCGTAAAACCAGTCTCCTCATGAATTCCGTTCGTTCCAAAAAATCCCTTTGTAAAATGGTAGCGTTTCAAACTCTCCATCGTTTCACCGCCAACAACAGCCTCTGTCGCTGCCTTTAATTCTCCACCTAGCAGGAACACCTTATATCCTTTCTCTGCGAGTGTGCGGGCATGCACAATTCCATTTGTCACAAAAACAGCTCCTTGCTCGCAAATCCAGTCGATCAGACATCCTGTCGTTGTCCCCGCATCCACATATACAAAATCATTCTTTTTAATCCGTTCTGCGGCATACTTTGCAATCCTTTGCTTTTCTTCCATATTCATGTCTTTTCGAACGGATACCGCCTCATCTTTCGTCGTATACCCCATCTGAAGCGCCGTCGCACCCCCATGTACTTTTACAAGCTGGTGTCGTTTATGTAATTCTGTCAGATCTCTGCGGATCGTCGATTCGGAAGAATCTAGTAACTCTGTCAACTCCTGGACCGTCATCGTCTTTCTCTCATTGACCAGCCTGATAATTTCATGAAACCGTTCTTCTGCCAGCATCTCGCTACCTCTCTTTCCTTTTTGTTGATTCCATATTACAATCATTTTCAATCATAGTCAATCAAAATCAATCAAAAAACTTCACCAAATTTCCTGTTTTCGTTTTAGACATTTTTACTAAAAGATCATTTTCTAAGCAATTGTAAAAAAGATTGTTTCTGACAAAAATAAATAGTATAATAGGCACATAACAAACTGATGCGCGCATCACACGATAAAGGAGGAACCTCTATGTCCAAAAAATCTAAAGCGGCAGGAGATGCCGATAAAATACACGAAGTAAAACAAACTGCGGAACAGGATCCAGCCGTTTCCAGTGCACTTTTTTGTGGGACGGACTTTGATATCTGTGAACCAGTCCCTTCCACCAGTTCAAAGGAAGCCGACATCCTTCCATTTTCAGATGTCTCTTCCGAAACAGAAAAAACGTCTGAAACAAACAATTATGCAGACCTTTCCGGGACAGGTAACACCTCTTCCAAAAACAAGGCGATTGCCTCTGAACCAGTCTCTTCTGGTGCTTCCAAACAATCAAACACTGTAGCATCAGATTCTTCCTATGAAGAAGAACCCCTTCAGAGCGATACCAGACACGAGCGACGCTCCTTCTTCTCCAAAACAGCAAGAAAATCTGCTCCTTCGCTGGAAGAACAGATTCTCGCCCGGATAAACGATGCAGATCTGATGCGCTATCTTGAGATGGAACATGAAAAACTTCATCTGCTTCAGTCGCGGAAAGAATCGCGTGAAAAGCGGCTGTTTACAATCCTTCAGCTGCTCTTGTCACTCGCTGCTGTTGTCACTGTAGTCTTTCTTCTGAGAGATAACCCAACTGTGCTCGTCAATATTTTATATATCACTGGAATCATTGTCGTTCTCTGGCTAGTGAAAAACCCTCTCGAGAAAGACCGTAAGAAAAAAGATTGATTTCGGAAAGGCAGTATTTCCGAACATACAAAAAGAACGAAGCCCCTCAGGACTGTCTTAAAAAGTCAGTTTTTTCTTCTCACTTTTTAGGACGATTCCTTTTGGCTTCGTTCTTTTTTCTCAAAAATTCTCTTTCCATCTCTCTTCTCAAATTTGTTTTTATGACAGATCACACTAAAGCTTCTCTATAAAAAACTTTTGGATTGCTTCTGCCGCTTCCTCTTCATCTTCGCCTTGCACAGTAACGTAGAGTCTGTCTCCCTTGCGTGCGATCAGACTGATGATCCCCAATAAACTTTTCCCACTCACCATCCGCACTTCTTTCTTCTCCACTTCAATCTCAGAACGAAATTCTTCTGTCATGTCTACAAACTCAACCGCCTCCTTCATATGAAGTCCCTCTTCTTTTTGAATTACATATTCCAGTTTTTTCATTAGCTTCTACAACCTCCTCTCCCCACAAGATATTTTTATGTCGTAATTATATAAAAATAGTTTTGTAAAATCAATATATTTTATTCACTTTTTCTAATCAGCTTTTTCTAATCAGCTCTCTTTTTTCCTATTCAAACAGAGGTGTGGATAGATATCTCTCCCCTGTATCCGGAAGTAAGACTACGATTGTCTTCCCTTCATATGCTTCCTCTTTTGCGATTCGGATTGCCGCACACAGAGCTGCTCCAGAAGAAATACCAACAAGAATCCCCTCTTCTTTTGCAAGAAGTTTTGCCGCCTCATATGCCTCTTTAGTTTCCACAGCCACAATCCTGTCATAGATTTCTGTGTCAAGAATCTCCGGCACAAAGCCCGCACCAATCCCCTGAATTCCATGTACGCCAGCCTGCTCGCCTGACAATACCGCTGATGTGCGAGGCTCCACAGCTACTACCTCGATCGTTTGGCTCTTTTCTTTCAAATATTTTCCTGTTCCGGTAATAGTTCCACCTGTCCCTACTCCCGCAACAAACGCATCTACGTTTCCTTCCGTATCTTCCCAGATTTCCGGACCTGTCATACGGTAATGTGCATCTGCATTGGCTGGATTGACAAACTGCCCAAGCACAACTGCTCCTTCTATTTCTCTCTCCAGTTCTGCTGCTTTTTCTATCGCACCTTTCATTCCTTTTTTTCCTTCTGTCAGTACAATTTCTGCCCCGTAACCCTGCAGAAGTTTTCTCCGTTCAACACTCATCGTCTCCGGCATTGTAAAGACCGCACGATACCCTCTTGCAGCCGCAATCGCTGCCAATCCAATTCCTGTATTTCCACTTGTCGGCTCAATGATGACAGCTCCTTCTTTTAAAATTCCTCGTTCTTCTGCATCCAGAATCATTGCGAGTGCTGCTCGATCCTTCACGCTTCCTGCCGGATTAAAGTATTCCAGCTTCACCAGTATCCTTGCCTGCAATCCCAGATTTTCTTCTATCTTCTTCACCTCCAACAAGGGAGTTCTTCCAATTAACTCTGTCATCGTTGTATAAATTTTCGCCATGTTGTTCCATCCTTTCTGTCTCATTCTATTTTACATACTGCGAATATGTTTCGCAGTTAGTTTTAACTCACTTCCATCCTATTATAGCATGCATCTGTTTCCTTGTGAACTCCCTTTCTCACGACTGACCTCCTTCCTGCACTTTTACCTGCCTCCTCCTACCTTTTTATTTATATATTTTGCTATTTTTGTGATGTTCTTTTCTTGTTTTTTTATATATTTTGTTGACATTCTACCATCATTATGCTATTCTCAAGAAGTGTTCAGCACGTCTGGACAACAGATTTATTTTTTATGGAGGTAACACAATGAACAAAGGTACTGTAAAATGGTTTAGCAACCAAAAAGGGTATGGATTCATTTCTGACGAAGCTGGAAACGATGTATTCGTACATTACTCTGGTCTGAACATGGAAGGATTCAAGACTCTGGAAGAAGGTCAGGCAGTGGAATTCGAAGTAACAGAAGGCGCTAAAGGACCTCAGGCAATCAATGTCGTAAAACTTTAATCAGAATCTTTACTGTGCCTTTTATTTATATATATTAATTTCGATATTTCATAATTAAAAAGCAGTACTTGTATTACGTGATTAAAATAGAGCTGATGGCAGATTTGGGAAGTTCCCTCTGCCGCCAGCTCTTTTCTTTTTGAGTTCTTTGCTAAAGTTGATCAAAACTATTTTACATCAACTTCTTTAACAATCTTAAATGTCCTTTATACGGTGGATATCGAACCGGAAGATCTAGCCACAGGGCCTTTTTCAAAATGCTCTTCCTATGGGTAAATGTATCAAACCCTGCTTTTCCATGGTAGGATCCCATTCCACTTTCCCCGACACCTCCAAATGGCATATGCGAAGTAGCCAAATGGACAACTGTATCATTGACACATCCCCCGCCATAGGAAATCTGTCCGAGTACCTTTTTTTCTGTCCTGCGGCTTCTTGTAAAGAGATACAATGCCAAAGGTTTTGGCCGACTGTTGATCTGTGCGATTGCTTCATCCAAATCTTCATACACAAGTACCGGAAGAATCGGACCGAAAATTTCTTCCTGCATCACTGGACTGTCCCAGGATACCCGTGTCAGAATTGTTGGCTCAATCTTTCCTGACTTTCTAGACCATTCTCCTCCAACAACAGTATGCCGCTGATCAATATATCCACAGAGTCGATCAAAATGTTTTTCATTGATGATCTTCGGGTACTCTCTGTTTTTACATGGTTGCATTCCATACAACTTCTCAGTCATCCGCTTCAGATAAGTGAGCAACTTTTTTCTTACACTTTTGTGTACAAGCACATAATCCGGTGCCACACAAGTCTGACCTGCATTCAGAAATTTTCCCCACACAATCCTTTTTGCTGCCAGTTTCAGATTGGCTGTCTCATCAACAATACACGGACTTTTTCCACCAAGTTCCAGACTAACCGGAGTCAGATGCTCTGCTGCTTTCTTCATCACATACTTTCCAACTTCCATGCTTCCTGTAAAAAAGATATAGTCAAATCTTTCGTTCAACAAACTCTCATTCTCTTGTCTTACACTTTCTATGCAGCAGACATATCCCGGTACAAAAAGTTCCTCCGTCATCTCCTGCATCAGCCTGGAGACATTTGGGGAATAGGCGGATGGCTTTAATACTGCACAGTTTCCCGCGCCAATTGCTGCAACAAGCGGTGCAATAGTCAGTTGAAACGGATAATTCCACGGAGACATAATCAGCACAACCCCATATGGTTCTGCATAAATCCGCGATTTTGATGGAAATTGTGTGATAGGTGTCGGAACCTGCTTTGTCGCAGCCCACCCACGCAAATGCTTCATTGCATACCGGATTTCTTCTTTCACAATTCCTATTTCTGTCGCATAGGCTTCAAAAGGCGCCTTGTTCAAATCTTCCCACAGCGCCTTCTCTATTGCCTCCTCATGCGCTTCTATCCACTGATACAGCTTTCTCAATTGAATCAGCCGAAAAGAAACATCCTTTGTCACCTGTGTCTGAAAATATTCCCTCTGTCCCTTTAATACCTTCTGATAGTCTGTCATATCTTCTGCCTTTCTGTATGGATCATTCATACTTTACAGAGCGTCTCCCACGCTTCCGTCTGTAACCTTTCTTTTTCGCTATCATTATAAGAAAAATGTGCTGCTTTTACAACACCATCCGGCATAGAATCTTCAATGCTTTTCTCACTCCTATCCTCGCCGCCTTCTTCCAGCACAAGCAATTCTTCCAATCTGGCCTTCGGCGCAAAATAAGTAAAAAATACGCTCTTGTTCCATGTTTTCTTTTCCACTTGTTTCATCATACAACTCTCCCTTTTCTCTTTCTTTTTACTTTTTCTTTTGTTCTACTGTTTGGAATAACGGCGGGAAAGATCATCCAGCCGGGAAAACAAGAATGTTTTCATGATTCATTTTCTCTTTTGAAATTCTACTTGAAATGGTAAGCGGCGAAAAAAACCGCTTACCGATATTTCTTATCATAGCACACTTCCCCTAAAAGGGAAAGTCCCTATTTGTTTAATCTTTTACAGATCAAACAGTGACAGCTGATTCGTTTCCGGCAGATCGCCAAACATCCCAAGATCCGCCATAAAGTCAATGACAGTTTTACTAACCTTCGTCCGCTGTCTAAAATCGTCTCTCGAAAGATATGGTCCATCTTCTGCTGCCATCTCCACTGCTTCCGCCGCCTTATCGCCCATTCCTTCGATGCTGGAGAGCGGCGGCATCAATTTGCCGTCAATGATCTGAAATTTTGTCGCCTTCGCCCGATAAATGTCAAGCGGAAGAAATTCATACCCTCTCGCATACATCTCCTGCACGATCCGCATATCTTTGAGTGTATCCTGATCCTTTTTACTCAGAGAATCCGAACGGTTCTTGTAGTCCCGGAGATAAAACTCCAGTTTTTCCTTGCCCTGACACATCAATTCATAGGAAAATGCAGATGCACGGATACTAAAATATGCCGCATAATATGCCAGCGGATAATTGACTTTGCAGTAGGCAATCCGGTATGCCATCATGACATAGGCCGCTGCATGGGCTTTCGGGAACATATATTTGATCTTCTTACATGACCAGATATACCAGTCGGGAACGCCCGCCGCCTTCATCGCATCTTCCCATTCCGGCTTCAGCCCTTTTCCCTTACGGACACTCTCCATGATCGTAAAGGACAGCTCACTTTCCATTCCGGTATTGATCAGATACGTCATAATGTCATCACGAGTACAGATAGCTGTAGAAATCGTCGCTTTTCCCTCCTGGATCAACGTCTGTGCATTATTCAGCCATACATCCGTACCATGTGACAAACCAGAGATACGGATTAGGTCAGACAACGTCTTTGGCTTTGTATCCACAACCATCTGGATAACGAAATCAGTCCCAAACTCCGGGATTCCAAGACATCCCACCGGACATCCTCCGATATCCGAAGGCTTGATCCCAAGAGACCCTGTATCCGCAAAAAGCTGCATCACTCCCGGGTCATCCAAAGGAATCTCTGTCGCCTTAAACGGCTTTCCGGTCAGCTGCTCCACAAGTTCCTCCAGCATCTTGATCATCGTCGGATCATCGTGCCCGAGAATATCAAGCTTCAGCAAGTTATGGTCGATCGAATGATAGTCAAAATGTGTCGTGATAATGTCTGTCGTCATATCATTTGCCGGATGCTGCACCGGTGTGAAGGAATTGATATTCTCCCCGTGAGGCAGTACGATGATTCCTCCCGGATGCTGCCCGGTGCTCCGCCGGATCCCGGTACACCCTTCCACGATCCGCTCAATCTCACACTTCCGCTTTCTGCTTCCATGCTCCTCATAATAATTTTTTACAAATCCGAACGCCGTTTTCTCCGCCAACGTTCCGATCGTCCCGGCGCGGTACGTCTGCCCTTCGCCGAAGATGACCTCGGTATACTTATGTGCATTACTCTGATAATCTCCCGAGAAATTCAAGTCGATATCGGGCTCTTTATTTCCCTTAAATCCAAGGAACGTCTCAAACGGAATATCAAATCCATCTTTGACAAGCGGTTGTCCACAGTTCGGGCATACTTTATCCGGCATATCCCATCCACATCCTCCGGCAAATGCACGCACTTCCTCCGACTCAAAATCACTGTAATGACAGTTGGTACAGTAATAATGCGGGCTGAGCGGGTTTACCTCGGTAATTCCCGCCATCGTCGCCACGAAAGAAGAACCGACAGAACCTCTGGAGCCAACAAGATATCCATCCTCGTTTGATTTCCACACCAGCTTCTGCGCAATAATGTACATCACGGCAAATCCATTGGAAATAATGGAGTTCAATTCCCTCTCAAGACGTTCTACAACGATCTCAGGAAGTTCTTCCCCGTACATACTATGCGCCTTATCATAACAGATATTCCTCAGTGTCTGGTCCGAATCTTCAATGACCGGAGGACACTTATCGGGCCTCACCGGGGAAATCCGCTCGATGGAATCGGCGATCTTATTTGTATTCGTGATCACGACTTCCTCCGCCTTCTTAGATCCGAGATAAGAAAATTCTTCCAGCATCTCCTCCGTTGTCCGAAGATACAGCGGCGGCTGGCTGTCCGCATCAGAAAATCCTTTTCCGGTCATAATGATCCTTCGATAAACCTCACTGTCCGGATCCATAAAATGCACATCACAGGTTGCGACAACTGGCTTTTGAAATTTCTCTCCAAGCTGTACGATCCTCCTGTTCATGTTCTTTAGATCTTCCTCACTCTTAATATTTCTCTGCTTCTCACTGGCGATCATAAATGCGTTGTTGCCGATCGGCTGGATTTCCAGATAATCGTAATAATCTACGATCTTTGCGATTGTCTCTTCCGATTTCCCATCCAAAAGCGCCCGATATACTTCGCCCGCCTCGCAGGCACTTCCAAGGATCAGCCCTTCCCGGTACTTGTTGAATTCGCTTTTTGGAATTCGCGGACGTCTCGCAAAATATTTTAAGTGCGAGAGGGAAACAAGTGTATACAGATTCACTCTTCCCACTTCATTCTTTGCAAGAATGATCGCATGGTAAGTCGGCATTTTCTTGATCGCATCCGGGTTCATATCCCCAAATGCATTGACTTCTTTTAAAGTTGTCATCCCTCGTTCCTTTAACATCTCAATAAATTTCACATAGATTTCCGCCGTCGCTGCCGCATCGTCCACAGCACGGTGATGATTTTCCAGGGAAATGTTTAATGCCTTCGCCACAATATTCAACTTATATTTGGACAAGGTTGGAAGCAGTACACGGGCAAGTCCCACAGTGTCCACCGAGGTAAATGTCCGGCTTCTTCCAAGTCTGACACAGTTCTGCTCAATAAATCCCACATCAAATCCTGCATTGTGCGCCACAAGCGCAGACTCACCGACAAAATCAAGAAATGCCGGAAGTGCCTCCTCAATCTTTGGAGCCTCCAGTACCATGTCATCTGTAATGTGCGTGAGCTGCTGAATCTCAAACGGGATTGGGACCTCCGGATTGACAAACGTACTGAATCGATCCACGATCGCCCCGTCCGTGATTTTAACCGCCCCGATCTCTATGATCCGGTCTTCCGCCGCGCTGAATCCGGTTGTCTCAATATCAAATACAACAAACGTGTCATCCAGTGTCTGTCCCTGTTCGTTGACAGCGATCTCTGTCAAGTCGTCTACAAGATATGCTTCCACCCCATATATGATCTTAAATGGATCCTCCTTGTCAAGTCGTTCCACATAATGATTGGCATCCGGGAAGGCCTGCACTACGCCATGGTCCGTAATGGCGATCGCCTGATGTCCCCAGTCATGTGCCCTCGCCACAAGCGCCTGCGCCTCAGATACTCCGTCCATATCACTCATTTTCGTGTGGCAGTGAAGCTCCACACGCTTCTCTGGGCTGGTATCCTTCCTCGTTGTCGTAAAGTCACTGATCTTACGGATACCCACAACGGAACCGATCGTCAGCTCTCCATCAAACTTATCAATCGTCGTCACTCCTTTGATCTTCAAAAAAGCGCCTTTTTTGATTCCTGTGAGAATCTCAGGAAGCTGTTCATTTCTCGTGAACATCTTTACCATGATCGTATCCGTGAAATCTGTGATTGCAAACATGACGATCGTCTTCTCATTTCGAATCTCTCTTGTCTCCAGCTTCAAAATCTTTCCGCGGATCGTAATCTCTCCCATCTCTCCGACCACATCGGAAAGCGGAATTGCCTCGTCCTCAAAATCCCTTCCATATAGTACATCCGGATTGTCAGACCGCTTCGGAGAGCGGTAAAATTCTTTTTTCTGAAATTCCCTCTTTGGAAATTCCTTTTTCTTCGATTCTGCAGGTGCTTTCTCCTGTTTCGGAACACTTTCCTTCTTCTTTACTCCTTCTGTCTTTTCCTTCTTCTGAGCGATCTTTTCCTCATGAAGGCTTGCATTCTGCTCCAGGATTGCATCTACTTCCTGCTGAATCCGAATTTCTCCGTGTTTCTTATTCTTACTTTCTTGCGGCTCCCGATACAATACTTTAATCTTCGTCGGAACCTGACACCGCTCGTTAAAAATCCGGTCAATGGTTCCTACAATCGCATCTTTTTTCCCTTCTGCCACAATGGAATCTGTCATCTCAATACAAAGAGTCTGCGTGTCCTCAAATGTACACACTGCATTTTGAAACATATTGTACTCTAACATACTCTGTCGCTGAAGTTCATATAAAATACTATCCCGATACTCTCGCAGAAGATTTTCCGGTGTATAAAGCTCCGAAAGCTGATAGGTCTCTACCACCTCAACCTGAATCTGTGTATGTCCGAATAATTGTTCCCGGATCATCTCTTCCATCTTGCAGACAGACCGCTTTGCAATCAGATGGGTGCTGCATATATGTACCCGTATAAAATCTCTCAGAGAAGTGGTCGTGACTTTCATCACTTCCACTTCTCTGAAAAGATTCTCATATTCTTTATTTACTTTTAATGTCGGAAATACATCAAAAAATAATTTTCCCATGTATCATCTGCCATCCTTCTATTCGTTCCAATTCAAAAGTTCTTCTCTTAATACAGACAAGAGCTGCTCTTCTTTGACCTTTTTGATAATTTCACCCTTTTTGATCAGAAGTCCTTCCCCGATTCCTCCTGCGATTCCGATATCTGCTTCTTTCGCTTCTCCTGGACCATTTACTACACAACCCATCACAGCCACCTTAATATCAAGCGGAATATCTGCCACCATATTTTCCACTTGATTCGCAAGTCCGATCAAGTCAATCTTCGTTCTTCCGCAAGTCGGACAAGATACAACTTCAATACCGCCTTTTCGAAGTCCCAGTGTCTTTAAGATTAATTTTGCAGACTTGATTTCTTCCAGCGGATCTCCGGTCAGCGACACACGGATCGTATCTCCGATCCCCTGATATAAAATGATTCCAAGCCCGACCGAAGACTTAATATTGCCTGACAATACCGTTCCGGACTCTGTGATACCAACGTGCAGCGGATACGGACACTGCTTTGCGATCAGCTCATGTGCTTTCACACACATCAAGACATCTGAAGATTTAATACTGACAACAAGATTATCATATCCCATCTCCTCGATCAAGCGCACTTTGTCCATTGCACTTTCCACGATTCCTTCCGCAGTCACACCGCCATATTTTTCTAAAAGCGGTTTCTCCAAAGAGCCACTGTTCACTCCAACGCGAATTGGGATATTGTATTCCTTTGCCTTATCGACAACCGCCTGCACTCTGCTTCTGTCACCGATATTCCCCGGGTTGATCCGGATTTTATCCGCACCGTTTTCGATTGCAGCGATGGCAAGTCGGTAATCAAAATGAATATCCGCCACAAGCGGGATGTGGATCCGCTTCTTAATCTCCCGGATTGCCTCTGCCGCCTCCATCGTCGGCACTGCACAGCGGATGATCTGACATCCTGCCACCTCTAATGCAAGGATTTGCTGCACAGTCGCTTCCACATCTTCTGTCTTTGTATTTGTCATCGATTGAATAGCAACCGGATTGCCTCCTCCGATCTTTACGGTTCCAATCTGAATCACTTTTGTATCTTCTCTTGTCATGGTCGTTACTCCTTTCCGTCCCATTTGAAAACCCTCTATGAAAATTGCTGCATTCTCTTAGAGGGCATGTTCTTCTGCACTATTTTTTATCAAAAACCAACTGATCTCCGTACTCCCGCTCGGTAAGTGTCAGCTGATTGTTCTGTACACTGTAATCGTATGTGGCTGTGATCTCACTCAATGCTGTTTCCAGCATATCGGCAGTATATTTTCCTTCCGATTTTTCTTCTGCTTCCAGAAGAGCTTCCTCATCTGCCTTAAATGTCACCGTCTTGCTATCCTTATCCAAAAGGTACTCCATGCCGATCGTCATCTTCTCGTCTTCGAAAATTTCTTCCCAGTCAACCAGAAGTGTTCCATTTCCCTTGATCGTCAGCACAAGCTGCTGCTCGGTGCTTTTCCATGTCCCTTCCAGCGGATTCCCGGTAAACATCTTAAACAAGAAAAATGCCCCAATCAAAATAATTAGTACACTCGCCGTGGATATGACAATCCTCCATGCCATACTACGTTTCTCTTCATTGCTCTTTGCGATAAACATGCTACCCCTTCCTTCCCTGCAAGTCATTGAAGTATCTCCTACTGTCATCTGAATTTCTCATCACTTCCCACAATAGAAAAATTGCTTCTCGCCCTTGTTGTAAGTAAATTATAAGTTGTTTCAGAAAGAGTGTCAACGGATAATGCGAAAGCCTTTTATTTCCTCTTCATACTTCTGATCTTTTCCTTTTCTTCTTTCCCCACCCGGAGTGATTCTGTGATTTTCTGCAATGCTTTGTTGTAAGTAAAATCATCCAGCTTATTTTTCATGAGATACTGCATCGTCAGTTTCGGATGCTGCACATAATAAACCGATACTGCCCATGCCACTGCCATTTTCACATAGTAATCTTCCAGTGTGATCTCATCAAAATATCGAAATGCTTCCCACAGATAGCTTTCTTCTCCAAAATGATCTAGCCCCATGACCACGCCGAATCTGACTGTGTAAACCTGATCTGACTGCATGCACTGTTTTACAAATGTCCACATCTTTTCTTTCTCATGCTTTGCAGGTTTTAAGGTGCTGCAAAAGCTGTCACAGACCGACCAGTTATCAATCTGTGGAAGAAAATCACAAATCCATCTATGCCGTTCTTTCCACTCCATCTTCGCATATCCGATCACAAGTCCCCGAAGCATCGTCTCCTCGAATGTCTTCTCCACTTCAGATTTCTCTTCCAAATACGCTCTCCAGTCTCCCTTTACGATCTCTTTTGCAAGTTTCCTGAGATGCGGAAGTCTCACACCGCGAATCCGCTCTGCTTTTACATTCGGGATCAACCGGGCAGAAAACTGCTGATAGGAAGGTTCTGATAATTCCTCGATTCTTTTTCTGACTTCTTCAGCCGTCATCATCTTTTTCTCCTTCCTACGATTTTTCATTCCCTTTTTCCAGTGCTGCCAGAAGTGCAAGGAACCGCTCGCCATATTTCTCATATTTCTTTTCTCCGACACCGGTCACCTGAAGCATTTCTTCTTTTGTCTTCGGATGAAGTATACACATATGTGCCAGTGTTTTATCGGAAAATACAATATACGGCGGAACCCTCTCTTCTTTTGCAATTGCAAGCCGCAATTCCCGAAGCTGTGCAAACAGTGACGGATCTGCTCCGCCTGTAAATTCGGAGGACTTGCGCATCTTTTTTTCTTTCTTTTCCACCTTGCGCTCTTTTGCCGCTTTCATAAAGACTTGTTCATTTTCTTCCAAAAGTTGTCTGGATTTTTCATTCAGATGAAGTACCGGATACTCTTCTTTTGTCAGCAACAGATATTCATTTAAAATCAAATGATTCATGATCTGCCGCAGACGAAAGACCGGAATTGCTTCCATCGTTCCGTATGTTTCATTTTCATCCATGTGATATTTTAAAATCTTTGCAGACTTTCCTCCATGAACGGTTTCTATGATCACGTTGATCCCATACCGCTGTCCACTTGTCCGCACACAGCTTACCATCGCCTTTGCCGGAGCGGTCACATCGATTTCCTCAAACTGGGTCAGACAGTTTGAACAATTCCCACAGTAATTTGCCCCATATTCTCCGAAATAACGCAGCATATACTCCCGAAGACACTCGTTTGTAAAACAGTAATAGGTCATCTTCTGAAGCCGGTCCCGCTCCCGTTCCCGGATCAGTTCTGCCGTCTCCGGATCAAATTCTGACTGCTCCCCTGCTTGCTCGATAAAAAACTGATTTGTGATCACATCCTGTCCGGAATAGAGCAAAATACATTCGGATGGCATCCCATCTCTTCCGGCTCTACCCGCCTCCTGATAGTAGCTTTCCATGTTTTTCGGCATATTATAATGGATCACAAAACGGACATTCGACTTATCAATCCCCATCCCAAATGCATTGGTCGCCACCATGATCTGCTTCCGGTCATAAATAAAGTCCTCCTGGTTTCGTCTCCGCTCCTCGTCACCAAGTCCTGCGTGATACCGTGTCACTTCTAACCCTTCTTTGATTAACTTCTCACAGACTTCCTCAACAACCTTCCTTGTCAGACAGTAAATGATGCCGCATTCTCCTTCATGCTCTCTCAGATAAGCTGTCACTGCCGCAAACTTATCTCTTGGATGCTCTACACAGAATCTAAGATTTACCCGGTCAAATCCAGTCGTGATCATTGCGGGATCCCGCAGGTTCAGCAGTGCGATAATATCTTCTTTTACTTCCGCTGTCGCCGTCGCCGTAAAGGCACTCAGAACCGGTCGTGTGCCAAGATAGTTGAAAAATTCCGCAATCTTCAAATAACTCGGTCTAAAATCCTGTCCCCACTGCGATACGCAGTGCGCCTCATCCACACTCACCATCGAAATCTCTGCCTCTCTTGCAAATCCCAGAAAACTCTCTGTCAGAAGCCGTTCCGGTGCCACATAGATAATCTTATACCGCCCTTCTTTCGCATAGCGAAGTGCAGTCAGATACTGTCCCTGCGTCAGGGAACTATTCAAAAAAGCTGCGTGAACACCTGCCTGATTCAATGCGGCGACTTGATCTTTCATCAGAGAAATGAGTGGTGAAATGACTAATGTGATTCCCGGCATCAGAAGTGCCGGAATCTGATAGCAGAGTGATTTCCCTGCCCCGGTTGGCATAATTCCAAATACATCCCGGCCGTTCGTCATCTGTTCGATCAGAAATTCCTGCCCCTCACGAAAGGAATCGTATCCGAAATAGTGCTTTAAAATATGTAATGCTTCTTCTTTTTTGTACAAAATCAATTTCTCCCTTCCAGGCTCTTTACATTTTCTATCATTATGATATGATACAAGGCGAAAATAATCAATGTTTTTAAGGAGAACGATCTATGAATCCAATGCAATTACTACAGATTAGAAATCTTTGGAACGGCTTCACCTCCAGACATCCAAAATTTCCGAAATTTATGAATGCCGTCTATCAGAATGGACTTTGCGAAGGAACCGTAATGGAAATCCAGATCCGCACACCTGACGGGAAAGAGTTTGCCTCCAATTTGAAAGTGACAAAAGAAGATCTGGAACTTGTTCAGCAAATGAGGTCGATGCGTTAAATCGACCTCATTTTTCACTAAAATCCCATCTCTTCATAGTCCTCTTTCATAAACCGGTGATAGATCACATGACTTCCTTCAAATTTGACACAATAATAATATGCATCCGGTTTCTGATCTGCAAAATAGATCAGCACATCGAATTCACTGTCCTTGATCTGCTCCACAACGGTATGATTGGAATACCTTTCACAGATTTCCAACAATTTTTCCAAAGTACATCCATGTACAGACACTGCTGTGATCCACTCCTTTAAAAATGGATTGTCCGGCACCTGCTCATGTACATAGACTGCCCCTTCTGGCGGAACACAGAGACAGAAACGGTCTTTTTTGTGAGATACTGTAACATTTCCCAAATGTTCTGTATGCCCTCCAAACCATTCCAGCTCCTGCTGCAGTTTTTCTATAGAAAGCTCTTTTCCCAACAACCGAAGTAAGGAATCCGCCGGATAATACAGACGAATCGTCTCCTTCTGATACCCAAGCTTCATCTGCTCCTCTTTGATCAAGTCAATCAGGTTTTGTTCCAGTTTTTGATATTCCTGCTCCATATTTTTTATCCCCCTTTCTTTTCTTACCGGTATTCTTATAGTCTATATTGCCCCGAAAATGCTATTTGACCTTTCGTCCGGAAACATACTTTTCTGTAATATGTCGGTCATCAGACAGATAGATCATGCGCTCCAGGCGGTCCCGCACGGTCAGTTCCTGCGGATGTGCAATGTTACTGTCGTCTAAAATCAGTGCATCAAACTCGTATCCTTCTTCAAAACTTCCAACCTTTCCAAAAAACGCCCCGCCGCCTTTTGTTCCAAGATAGAATGCCTCCTCCACAGTCAGCGGCTTCTGTGTATCATCCACAAGTCTCCAGCGCATTTTAGAACATTGGATCGCATCTGCCATCGCCCGGAAGATCGACGTACTGTATCCTGCTGCCATATCACTTCCAAGCCCGGTCGGGATTCCCTCTGATAAAAATCTTCTCACTGGTGCAATCCCTGAAGAAAGATTCATATTGGACTGCGGACAGTGCGCCACATATACCTGATTGTTCTTCATTTTTTCAATCTCATCTTCTTCCATCCAGATACAGTGTGCCATAATAGTAGGGCAGTCCCCGCCAAATAGTCCAAACTGTTCATATGCCTCGCTGTAATTTAACACATTCGGACAAAGCTCTTTCACCCACGCGATCTCACCTGGATTTTCAGATAAGTGAGACTGTACCGGCAGTTTTTTTTCTCTCTGTAGCTCTGCCAGCCCTCGCATCAGCTCATCTGTGCAGGAAGGGATAAACCGAGGTGTCAAAATCGGTCTGACATGTCGGAAACGTCCGTCCGTCTCTGCAAGCCATCTTTTCGTTTCTTCCAGCGATTTTTCTGCACTTTTTTCTTCCAGATCCTTCCCTCCGTTTCGATCCATATTCACCTTTCCCACATAGGCCGACAACCCGGATTTTTCCAGAAGTTCCATCAGAATCTTAGTTCCTTCCACATGCATTGTCGCAAAAATGACCGCTCTTGTTACATCACTTTTCTTCAGTTCTTCCACATACATCGTATATGCCCGTTTTGCATACACTTCATTGGAATACTTTGCTTCCTCAGGAAACGTATGTGTATTAAGCCACTCTAACAATTCCAGATCCATACCAAGTCCTCGAAATGCATACTGCGGCGCATGCGCATGAAGATCCACCATACCCGGAACAATCAGGGCATCCCCACAATCCTTCACCGGAAGCCCCTGATATTTCTCAGGGATTTCCGAAAATACCCCCGCACTCTTTCCATCTACACAAATAACATACTGTTGCTCGGCTACCCGCAGTCTGTCCATCGTCTCACTATAACAAATATTCCCTTTTAAAATAAAATCGGTCTTCATTTTGTTTCTTCCTCACTTTCCCAAACATTGTTGCCCGAAGTCTGTCACTCCATTCCGACAACTCCTATCTTTTTACGCAGAAAATGGGGCGATACAAAAAGTACACTGCCTCCTTGCATCTCCCCACTTATAGTCAACTATTCCGGTAGTTTGTAGAAACGTCCAACCAATCTTGAACATATATAAGTTCTGCCTATTGCTCCTTTATTATAAAAGATTCTGTTCCAGAAGTCAATTCGCCACAAAAACTTGTTTTCCTCTTCATAATATCTTGCCAAATTTTAGACCTTTAAAAATTTCATAAAATATTCCCTTGTCTTTTTCTTCTCACTTTTCTAGAATTCCTCTGCTTTTTTTGAAATTTCCTGCCTGAACCGGCAGACTGAATATGGACAATCCTGATACTGACTTTCTTTTCTTGTTTGAAAAACAGTATCAGGATTTTTTGATTTTTATCTTGTGAAATGCATTAGATATGCTTTAGATTTTACTCTTTCTGACCGCATTGCCTACCTTTTACAGACTCTGCTTCTGCGAGAAATGCTTCCATAGTATCTGACTTTGCCGCAAGCACCAGCCAGTTTCTCAATACTTCCAGATTTTGCTCTGTCTCAATCTGTTTTCGGAACATATCAGGAATCCTGCCTTTGAACTCCAAAATCGTACACAGCGAAAGTCTTGCACCTTCCGCTCTTCCTTCTTCTCTTCCCTCAATTCTCCCTTCTTTTCTTTCGTCTTTCAGCATCTCTTCCAAAATCATAAAACGCTCCTCCATCTCCCGGTCTCTCTTGATTTCTCGAATTGTTCTCTGCAGTTTTTCTACATAGTCATCGTGAAAATTTTGTTCGCTCTCCTGCAGTCCTGCTTTTACAAATCTTAAAAAGGTAACAAGTTCTTTTGGAACTTCGTCTTCATTGGTTTTCCTCCATTATGCAGAGGAATTCTATGAGAAAATTATAACATGTCCATTCTGCTTTCTGCAATCTCTATTCAGCCTTTACAGTTCCTTTTTCAATGTTTTCTTCCACGATTGCTTTCACGCATTCCCACACTGTTTTTGATGTCTCTTCCATTTTTTCATTCCGTTTGTAAATCTGTGACCGTTTCACCCCATGTTCTGCCCAACTTTTTCCACCAGATGCGTGATTTAAAAGAAGTGGCTGGAAATTGTCAAGAAGGTGTGCATACTTTGCATCGCCCGTCTCGTATGCCTCAAATTCTTCCCAGAGTTCCCGGAAATAAGCGCCCTGATCTGCCGGTAGGATTCCGAAGATCCGATCTGCCGCCTTTTCTTCACGCGCTCTCTTTGTTGCTGCTCCGGCGCTGTCATATGCGTAAGTATCTCCTGCGTCAATTTCTACGAGATCATGGATCAGTACCATCGTCATAACTTTCAAAAGATCCACCTCTTCCTCTGCATGCTCCTGCAAAAGTACTGCCATCAGCGCAATGTGCCAGGAGTGTTCAGCATCATTTTCTTTTCTCTCACCATCGGCAAGATAGGTCTGCCGGAATATATTTTTTACTTTGTCTATCTCCATCAAAAATGCAATCTGCTGTTGTAATCTTTCATGCTTTTCCATCATTGGATCCTTCCTTTCCTTCTCGTGATCATACTTGTTATTACTATATCACACTCTCCCTTTTTTCACATCCCCAAATCACAGCAATCAAACCATCAAGCCATCTCAAAAAGCAAAACAAATCTGACTTTCTTCACCTCAAAAATATGTTCTCCCCACACTTGACAAAATGCCATAATATTTTTCAAAAACTCCTTACAAATCGTCAGTATTCCCCCTGACTCCCGGCAAAAAAGAAAACTGTCATGTATTTTATCCAACTGTTGTGTCTTTTCTTTCAACAATCAGATACCTGCCATGACAGTTTTCTTACGATTTTTTATTGTCTGTTATGAGTCTTTTTGTTTTCCGCTCTGTTTTTATGCATTTTTCTTCACGCGTTTTCTACAGCTTGTGTTCCTTCAGCCATTCGCTTGCATGTCCTGCAATCTCGCGGATACATCCGTCTTCTACCGGAGAGGCGAGTCCCACACCTGCTACCAGCCCGAGGAATGTATCTGTTCCGCCGCGCTGTACAAACATTTTATATTTTTCCCACGCCTGTTCCCAGTCTTTTTCAATCTCAAGCCAGAACTGTAATGCAACGGTCTGTGCAAGGCAGTAATCAATATAATAGAATGGTGTCAGATAAATATGGTTCTGTCTTTGCCATCCTGCACCTCTTCCATAGAATGGCATTCCTTCCAGATCAAGATATGGACGATACATCTTTTCTAATTTGAGCCATGCTTCGTTTCTCTCCGCTGGTGTCATTTCCGGATGTTCATATACAACCTGCTGGAAATGGTCGACAAGACATCCATATGGAATGAAGTTTAAAGTTCCCTCTAAATGAGACACTTCGTATTTCTTTGTCTGACGTTTAAAGAATAATTCATACCATGGTGTCGCAAAGAATTCCATCGACATGGAATGTGTCTCTGCCGCTTCCATCGACGGGAGATGCATATCGATCAGCTCGATATTTTTCTCTGCCATATATTCTGCAAATGCATGGCCTGCTTCATGTGTCAATACATCGACATCTCCGGCTGTTCCGTTGAAGTTTGAGAAGATAAATGGGCATCCATATCCCGGAATATCTGCACAGTAGCCACCGGTAGCCTTTCCTGGTTTTGCAACAACATCAAATAATTCTCTGTCAAACATCATTTTGATGAAATCCGCTGTCTCCGGCGACATCTCTGTATACATCTTTCTTCCGGCTTCCATGATCTCATCATAAGTTCCCTGCGGAATCGCATTTCCATCCGGGAACTGCAGGCTGTCATCGTAGATTTTCAGATCCTCTACTCCAATTCTTTCTGCCTGGCTTTTCTTGATCTCACATACGATCGGGACAAGATCTCTTACGACCTGCTGACGGAAGTCTGCAATTGCCTCCGGCGCATAGCAGTTTCTCTGGCGACGGACATAGCCAAGTTCTACGAAATTTTTCATTCCAAGACGGTGTGCCTGCTCGGTACGGTTCTTAACAAGCTTGTCAAAAATTTCATCCAACTCTCCTTGATGTTCATCAAAGAATTTTCCTGTAGCCTCATACGCTGCTTTTCTTACTTCTCTGTCCTGACTCTGCATATAAGGTCCTAACTGAGACAGATTGCATTTTTCTCCGTTGAACTCAATCTGTGCACTTGCAAGCAGTGACTGGTACTGTGTCTGCAGTGTACTTTCTTCCTGTAACAATTCCGTAATCTCCGGAGAAAATCCTTTCATAGAAAGTTCTAGATTGATAAATAACACTTTCCCCAGCTTTTCTTCCAGTTCTTTTCTGAACGGAGATGCTAACAATACTTTGTTATACTTCTGCATCTCCTCTTCCAGCATTGGTCCGATATGATCATTGTATTCTCTTTCCTTTGCGTAAAATTCATCTTTTGTATTAATCGTATAACGAATATACACGAGGGAGTCTGCAGTAGCGATTTCTTTCTTAACATCATTCATCTCATAGACTGCCTGCACCTGTTCTTCCACAGACTGTGCATGTTTCAATTTCTCTGTGATCTCCTGAATCTTCTTCTTTGTCTCCTCAAGATCAATTCTTTTGTAAATAAATTCACTGAACTTCATCACTTTTACCCCTTTCTAGACCCTTATTTTATAAAAGAGCATACCGGATTTTCTCCGCTTAAATGGAACTATTTTCCTAGTCTCTATAAAATCATTGCCTTTTTTTATTATACTATACTTCTTCTCTCTTTTCCAGCAGAACAATCTCTTTCTCGGATCCGGCTCTGTTGTCAAAATTGCAGATCACCTTCCACTCTTTATTGGGATTGTAATCGTCACCTGCGCTCCTCCCATTGCATCCGAATTTTCTAAACATAAACGCCCTCCTTGCTGCTCAACAAACCTGCTTGCAATTGCCAAACCCATACCATAATGATTGCGCTGTCCGCGACTTTTATCTCCCCTGTAAAACTGTTCCGTTCCCCTAAACAGCTCCTCTTCTGAAAATCCAGGCCCATCATCTTCTGTGACAAATATTGTTTGTTCTTTCTCTATGCAGACCGTAAGCCGGATCCTTCCCCCTTCCTTTCCATATTCGACACTGTTTGCAATGATATTCATCCATGCCCGGTAAATAGATTCTTCTTCCATATCCAACACAAAGTTTTCCAAACAATTTTCAGGAATTTCTCTCACACTGACTGTCATCTGCCTAGTCTTTGCAAGTGTGTCTGCCTGCTTTTTTATTTTTTCTGTAAATCGTAATAGATCTGTCTTTGTTTTTGCCGTCGTCTGATTTCTTTCTGAAAGCAGCATCTCCTGAAGTACTTGAAGATAATTTTCTATTGTTTTCGTCTCTTCGCGAATTTCTTCGGCATACTCTTTTACTTCCGCAAGTTCCTCCGCTTCCAGTGTCAATTCTGCATTCCCCCGGAGAATGGTCAGTGGCGTCTTAATATCATGTGCAAGCGCCGCCATCTGCTCCTTTCGCATCTGCTCCATATTCCACTGTCTGTGCAGCGATTGTTTGAGTGCTTCCCTCATCTGATCCATGGATTGTAACACTGCATCGATTTCCAGTACTTTTGAAGATTTTCTTTCAAAATTAAGTTCCTGTTGACTGATATTTTCAGTCACCTGCTCCAACGAAGAAATTTCCCGCGAAATAATCCTTCCAAACCTTTTTGCCAGCCATATGAGATACAAGAAAAATAAAATGACTGTCACTCCTATCAAGGTCCAGTCTGCCGCCGGAAAATACTGTTGTAAAAACTTGTTCGTATAGCTGGAAACCATGCGGTACTTCACAATGCATACTTCTCTTTCCCTGTCAAAACTTCGAAAATAATACCCCTCTTTTCCTCTCTCTCCTTCTCTATAAATCTCCCATGCGTCTTCCCGCTCTTCTTTTTCAAATGTTCCATAAAGGTATGTTCCCTCTCGATCATACACTCCGTACCGACATGTCTCCGGAATCAGATCTTCCGTCACCCGCTCTGCTGACTGAATCTGTCTGGCACGTCCTGTAAGCATTCCTTCCGCATAATTTGCCGGAAGGATCCATCCTGTCTCTATCCCTGCGGAAAAGAGCAACAGTGCAGCTGCCAGAATCACCGCTGCACCAATCATGACCCAGACTGCATACCGGATAAAAAAGGTATGCAGTCGTATTTTCCTTTTTAATTCCATCGATACCCCATCCCCCAGACGGTCTCAATTGGCTCCGCCTGTACTTTTATTAATTTCGCTCGGATATTTTTAATATGTTCTGTAATCGCTGAGGCGTCACTTTCTCCTTCATAGCCAAATACTGCCTCATAGATCTGTTCCCGCGACAGTGTCTGTCCGTGATGAAGCGCCAGATATTCACAAATCTGATACTCGCTTTTTGTCAGCGGAACTTTCTGATCTTTTGCCATCACTTTTTTTGCCTGCATATAAAAATAAAGCCCGGATACCGCGAACACCTGCTTCTTCTCCCGCAGTTCTCTTCGCAGGTGCGCCTGCACCCTCGCCCGAAGTTCTCCAAGTCCGAACGGTTTGCAAATATAATCATCTGCTCCGGAACCAAGTCCTGCCATCAGATCTTCCTCGAGTGTCTTTGCTGTCAGAAATACAATTGGGCAATCCACAGTTTCTCGAATCTCCCTACACAAAGTAAAGCCATCGATGCCAGGCATCATCACATCCAATAAAATCAAGTCATATCGGGACAACTCCATCTGTCTTACCACTTCCCCATCCTGGACAGTCTGTACGATATGCCCATCTTTTTCCAGTGCTTTCCTTATAATCTGGAGAATCTTTGCCTCATCATCCACTGCAAGAATCTTTGCCATTTTTATTCCACTTCCTTCTTTCCTTCATAGTATGAAAACCAGACAAAAAACGCCGTTAGAAAAGCAACTGTCATTCCTGCGCTCATCCACACCCCGGTTCTTAGATCTGACGTTATTTCCATTATGAATTTCTCCTTATAATATATCATATATCTCAACAGTTGTGTCCCCCAGGCAAACGGACAATACATCCAAATTCCCTCTCCCATTCCGGTAAAAAACAGCGCCGAAAGCATACTCTCTACAATCCCTGCCCCTATAACAACTCCCTTATGCCACTTTAGACTCACAAAAAAATGAATGACATAAGTAGCAATCTGCGTTCCAAGAAGTATAAAAACTGACTCCACAGTAAAAAGCAGTAACTCGCCACTGAAAGATTCTCCAGAATACAGATAGATCCCTACCAGATAACTTCCAAGCGCCAGCAGTGTTCCCATTGCTCCAAGTAGTAGCAATGCCACCAATTTCACGCCCCCTGCACGGCACTTTCCTGCTACTCCTCCTAAGAGCACCTGCATATTTCCGGCATCCACTTCCATCTCTGTTCCAAGCGTACACACAATTCCGCTCAGTGTCGGAAATGCAAGACTTAAAATTTCCAGAAACTCCCCGATACTCTTTACATTCATGTCCAACGCCCCAAGTCTTTTATAATACCAGAGGACAATTCCTGTTCCAACTATCGGTACCAGTATATGCATCCAGAAAAGTGTAGTCCGTTTCATTTTTACAAATTCTGCACGGAGCATTTACTTCATCCCCTTTCTCTCATATACCCGGATACTAATTTCTGTGACAAGAATAAAGCATAGGCAAGTGACTACAAGTCCCGGCAAAATACTTCCCCATGACAGAAGTTCCGGGGAAAATGTGATGTTTCCCGGCTCTGCCGGAAGCCCATTTGGCAATATTTTTAGTACCGGACACATCAGACGCGCCGGAACTGCATATGGAATCAGCCACATCCTTTCGGTTGCAAAATTAGCACTCAAGATAATATTTGCTACCATATTGATCAAAATTGTGGCTACAGTTCCGCATTTCTGCTCTAGAAGAAGGCAAAGTGGAATCTGCCATGCGTATGTCAGAAACAGTAACACTCCTGCAAACAGCGCATGAAAAATCGTAATGGTGTCTGAATATTTTGCCTGGAATACCTGTCCTGCCACAAACGTCAAAATACACTGTACTATGCATGCCAAAAACAACCACAGACTGCAATAAAAAATCTTGATCAGCCTTACCCTTTTTAGTGACACCGGAAGTGTAAACACCGCCTTTTCGCCAAGCTTTCTATCTTTCTCTCCGCAGCTGCAGGAAACAATGGAAAGCATTGCCGGAAGCAAAAACATATACCACCAATTAAAACTAGTCAAAACTACATACGCTGGAGACAACTTAATGCCAAGCAGCAATGTCAAAAGCGGCGCCACAAGAAACGCTTTCCCCAAGAAAGTATGTCGGTACTTCATCTGTTCTGCACAAAGATCATTCCACATCTCTACTACTCCTTTCTGCCTGCCCCGGCAATCTCCATAAACAGACTCTCCAGCTTTTCCTCATGAGGCATTTCTCCCTGATAGCCTAACACTCCATCGGCAATAATTCCGATATCATCCGCCACCTGAGACACTTCACTTAAAATATGACTTGACACAATGACAGTAATTCCTTTTTGTGGAAATTCCTGAATCATCTGTCTAAGATCCTGGATTCCGATTGGATCCAGACCGTTGGTCGGTTCATCTAGGATCAAAAGTTTCGGATGATTTAAAAGAGCGATCGCAAGCCCAAGTCTCTGCTTCATTCCCATAGAGAATTTCCCTGCACGTTTCTTTCCAGTCTGTGTCAGTCCGACGATCTCCAGCACCTCATCAATCCTTTCCTCGGGAAGACCTAGCATCCGTGTACGCACTTTCAGATTTTCCCGCGCAGACAAGTTTCCATAGATTGCCGGCGATTCGATCAGAGAACCAATCTTATTTAATGACTTCCTGCTCCATACTTCGCCATCCACCAGAATACTCCCCTGAGTCGGACGGACAATTCCCGCAATCATTTTCAACAGTGTCGATTTTCCTGCCCCATTTGCACCAAGCAGGCCATAGACGGTATTCTCCCGCACCTGAATAGAGACTGCATTGACTGCTTTCTGCTCTCTGTAAACTTTACTAAGTTCCCTTGTTTCTAATATATTTTTCTGCATTTTTTTACCTCCTGTAATGAATTTATCTTCATTGTAAAAGCCAATTCTAAGGAAATAATAAGGATTTTCTATTTTTTATTCCAGCAACTAGTCGTCATCCAATTATAAAACTGAATGAACTAGTACCAATTCGTTATCAAAAATGCTATAATATTAAAAACTTTTCACCGATAGAATGTGCAACTTTTCCAAATCAAACAAGCATCGCTATCGTATATTTCTGCTGATCACTCATACAAATCTATTACTGAAAGGAGTTTATAGACATGTTTAAAATTTTTAAGAAACACTCGAAAACTTTATGGATCTCTATGCAGGATGTGCTTGCTATCATAAAAAGTGACTATGACAAATCCTGGCCATTTGAGATTATAGAATTCCGCTATGGGGGCACAACACACCGCATGGGCGCCTATGTAGAAGAGTTAGACGAAAAATTTTATAATAAGATTAAACAAGAAGAAATCCATTTCGTGTTTGATGAACAAACTTACACTTCCTTCGAGGAGTTCGTAAAGTCTGTTCATATAAATGGAATCCCGATCACCGATGTGCTCGGTCCAATTGAAGTCCTGCAGGCAGGGATCGTCAACGGAGAAGCGATGTTGAGTTCTCCATGGGGCGAAAAAAGACTTAGTGCGCATGCGATTGAAAAAGAATAATTTTCTGCTTGACAAACATTCCTCTATCGTTTATTTTAAACTTGAACAAGGTTCATTTTAGAAGGAGGTTTTTATGAATCCAACAGTTACTTCAAAAGAAGAAATCATTGCCGTCTGTCAGAAGATTGCAAAAGAGCGGGGACTGGAAGCAATCAGTATACGCTCGGTTGCCTCAGAATGTGGCATGGCAGTTGGTTCCGTCTACAATTATTTTTCCTCTAAATCAGAACTTCTCTGTGCAGCGATCGAGAATATCTGGAAAGATATTTTCCACATGTCTGCAAGCCAGTGTGCTTTTTCCGATTTTGTAGAATGTCTTAACTGGCTTTTTGACAGTGTACAGAGAGGAAGTCAGATGTATCCTGAATTTTTCTCCCGGCATGCAATGGTTTTTGCTTCTGAAGATCAGAAAGCTGGACATCAGATGATGGAGAAATATTTCCGCCATTTAGAGGAAAATCTTCTGAACGTACTGCGCAGAGATCCAAATGTCCGGGAGGATGCATTTGACGAAGTGCTTACTCCTGAATTATTTATCAGCTATGTACTGGAATTATTCGTCTCCTCTGTATTTCATTTTCAGAAAGACTACCGCGGAATCCTTGAGATTGTCCGCCGCTGTCTCTATGCCCCTGCTCACTAACTGCTATGTTTTTGTGCAGCGGGAACTGCAAATGGAAAGAGTGAGAGTTTACTATACATGAAACTGAACACCGTTCATCATTTTCTTTCACAGGAGGTATGCTTATGAAAATTAAAAAACGAAATCTGCTGCTTCTCGCAGCAATCGTCTGGATGATTGCCGGATTTAACATCCTGCGCATCGGAATAGAGACTTATGCAGCTTACAAAAGCGTGATCAACTTTATACTTTCGCTTCTTGTATTTCTTTTCTTCTGGTTCATGATCTTTTACAAACTGACTGTAAAGCACACAGACCGTATTCAGAATTATCAGGAAGAGCGACAGTTTTTTCTTAACTTTTTTGATCTGAAGTCATTTCTGATCATGGCTTTTATGATCACATTTGGGATCACGATCCGCATATTCCACTTATTGCCGGACAGATTTATCGCTGTGTTTTATACCGGGCTGGGCGCGGCGCTGTTTCTTGCAGGGATCACTTTTGGTCGGAACTACATTTTTTTCAAAAAAACAGAAACTGCAAATTAGCTTTTTCACATATTATTTTTCTATTAGGAGGTTCTATTTTATATGAGCACAGAAAAGCACACACACATTACCACAGTGAAAACATTAATGACCGCTTCTATCATCTATTTTTTCTGCTCCATGGCAGGAGGGGTTTTCTACCGAGAATTTACAAAACTCTTTGATTTCACCGGGAAAACAACTCTTGGCGTGATACACGGACATCTGCTCGTTCTCGGAACATTTTTCTTTCTTCTTCTTGCAGTGCTCTGCAAATTTACTGGACTTGGAGACCAAAAACTGTTCCAAAAATTTTTTCTCATCTATAACATTGCATTCCCTTTGATGGCTGTCACGCTTCTCATACGCGGAATCGTGCAAGTAACAGGCTATCCAATGACACGCATGTTAAACGGTATGCTCTCTGGATTTGCAGGACTTTCCCACATTTTCCTTGCAGTAGCACTTTTTCTGCTACTGCTCGCTGTAAAAAAAGAACTTTGTAACGAAAGCGCCAAATAATTTCTTGCGAAAGTTCTCCTTGACAAATGTAACTTTTTCTCTTATTCTTTAGCAAGGGAATGAAGTTCTCCCTTAGTAATACTAAAACCGCCAGGTGGAGCGTGCCTCCCCTGATTGCTGATGACTTCTGCTTTTTGCAGGACTCATCAGCTTTTTTATTACATCATTTTCTATCGGAAAGGAGAAAAACAAATGTTATTTAGTATTTCTGTTCTATTGCTGCTAGGCATGTCACTCGGTGCCCTCTGCAAAAAACTACACCTTCCGGCGCTGACCGGAATGCTGATCACCGGAATCTTTCTCGGTCCTTATGCACTTGATCTGATTGATGCTTCCATTTTATCCGTATCCGCTGATCTTCGCAGGATTGCTCTGATCATTATTTTAATCCGGGCAGGATTGTCATTGAATCTGGATGATTTAAAAAAAGTCGGACGTCCCGCAATTTTAATGTGCTTTGTGCCTGCCTGCTTTGAGATGGCAGGAATGATATTGCTTGCCCCAAAACTGCTTGGCATCTCACTGCTTGATGCAGCGATTCTTAGCTCTGTCATTGCCGCTGTTTCCCCTGCTGTCATCGTTCCGAACATGGTGAAACTTATGGAGGAAGGCTATGGCACAAAAAAAGGAATCCCTCAACTGATCTTAGCCGGGGCTTCCGTCGATGATGTATTTGTAATCGTTGTGTTTACCGCCTTTACCAGTCTTGCTGCCGGAGACTCTGTGTCCATCAGAAGTTTTGTCAATATTCCAATATCCATTTTTCTCGGAATAATATCAGGGCTTGGAATCGGACTGCTCCTTTCGGTTTTCTTTCACCGAATTCACATGCGAGATACTGCAAAAGTAATCATTTTCCTCTGTATCTCTTTTTTGCTTGTCACACTGGAAGATCACTGTGCAAATGTAATTCCTTTTGCTTCCCTGATTGCGGTAATGACAATCGGTGTCTCCCTGCAGCAGAAAAATCAGGCACTTTCCCTCCGGCTCTCCTTAAAATTTAATAAACTATGGGTTGGAGCAGAGATCATACTCTTTGTCCTTGTCGGTGCAACTGTCGATCTTCGCTATCTGAAGTCAGCCGGAGGAACCGCTGTTCTTCTGCTCCTCCTTGTTCTTCTCTTTCGGATGTCAGGTGTCTTTCTCTGTCTTGCAGGAACAGATCTTACAAAAAAAGAACGACTTTTCTGCATGATAGCCTACACTCCAAAGGCAACCGTCCAGGCAGCTATCGGTGGAATCCCTCTCGCTCTTGGACTTTCCTGCGGAAATCTCGTCCTCACCGTTGCCGTTGTCTCCATACTACTGACAGCACCGCTTGGAGCCTTCTGTATCGAAAACAGTTATCAAAAACTTTTAACCCATTAATCTTTCATTATTGAAACGACAAAAGTCCGGAAAACCTGATATCAGTTCCAGGTTTCCGGACTTTTGTATAAAATATTATTCGAGCTCAAATGCTCCTGTATATAACTGATAATATTTTCCTTTTTGTGCGATCAATGTCTCATGGTCTCCTCTTTCGATAATATTTCCATGCTCTAATACCATGATCACATCCGAATTCCGCACAGTGGAGAGACGGTGCGCAATGACAAATACCGTTCTTCCTTCCATCAGCGCATCCATTCCGCGCTGTACGATCGCCTCTGTACGTGTATCAATCGAAGAAGTCGCCTCATCCATAATCATTACCGGAGGATCTGCGACTGCCGCGCGTGCAATTGCAATGAGCTGCCGCTGTCCCTGAGAAAGGCTCGCCCCGTTTTCCGTAAGCGGTGTATGATACCCTTCTGGAAGACGCGTGATAAAATCATGCGCACCGGCAAGTTTTGCAGCCGCAATACACTCTTCTTCTGTCGCATCTAGCTTTCCATAACGGATATTGTCCATAACAGTTCCGGTAAAAAGATTTGTCTCCTGCAAAATCACCCCAAGTGAACGGCGCAAATCTGCTTTTTTAATCTTATTGATGTTAATTCCATCATAACGAATCTTTCCATCTGCAATATCATAAAAACGGTTGATCAGATTTGTGATCGTTGTCTTTCCTGCTCCAGTAGAACCTACAAATGCCACTTTTTGTCCCGGCTCTGCATAAAGTGTGATATTATGAAGTACTGTCTTTTCCGGTACATATCCAAAGTCCACATCAAACATCCGGACATCTCCCGTTAACTTTGTATAAGTCACGGTTCCATCTTGGTGTGGATGCTTCCATGCCCACAGTCCAGTATGTTCTTCACACTCTATAATCTCTCCATCCTCTTCTCTTGCATTGACCAATGTCACATAACCTTCATCAACTTCTGGCTCTTCATCGATCAATGTAAAAATACGGTCTGCACCTGCAAGTCCCATTACAACTGAATTGACCTGATTTGACACCTGGCTGATATTTCCCGCAAACTGCTTTGTCATATTTAAAAACGGAACAACAATGCTGATTCCGATCGCCATACCGGAAATACTCAGGTTTGGAGCTTTAGAAAGAAGCAAAATTCCTCCAGTCAACGCAACAGCAACATACAAAATATTTCCAATATTTCCCAGTACCGGCATCAGAATATTTGCAAACTTATTGGCATTTTCCGCATCGTGAAACAATTCCTCATTGAGACGATCAAAATCTGCCTCGCTTTCTCTCTCATGGCAGAAAACCTGTACAACTTTCTGTCCATTCATAATCTCTTCTACAAAACCTTCCACTTTTCCCAGTGCGACTTGCTGGCGCACAAAATATTTTGCAGAATTTCCCCCAACTTTCTTCGTTACAAAAAACATCAGGATCACGCCGCATACAACAACAATCGTCATCCACACACTGAAGTACAGCATAATTGAGAATACGGTCAGCACTGTAATAGAAGAAATCAAAAGCTGCGGAATACTCTGCGATACCATCTGACGCAGTGTATCAATGTCGTTTGTGTAATAGCTCATGATATCTCCATGATTATGTGTATCAAAATATCTGACTGGAAGATCCTGCATTCCATTGAACATTTTTACACGAAGCTTTTTCAAAAATCCCTGCGTGATTCCCGCCATCATCTGGGTATAAGTGATCGCGGACAAAATGGACAAGATATAAAATACAAGAAGCAGCCCTACATAATAGAAAACTTTTCCGGAAACAGCATCCCAGTCTCCGCTCTTCCAGCTTGTCTCTACGATCGCGATGACATTCTGCATGAAAATAGCTGGAATGGAAGAGACAACTGCACTGAAAATAATACAGAACAGTACGATCGGCATCTTAACCGGATAAAACTCAAACAATGTCTTGATCAGACGTCCCAGTGTTCCTTTTTTTGCTCTGCTTGGTCCCTTATTTTTCATCGTCATCACCTGCCTTATTCTGAGATGTATATACTTCTCTGTAAATCTCATTGTGTTTCAGAAGTTCCTCATGTGTTCCGACTGCATTGATCGTACCGCCGTCCATGACAATGATCCGGTCTGCATCCTGCACGGAGGAGGTTCTCTGAGCAATGATGATCTTTGTCGTCTCCGGAATGAATTCGCGGAATGACTGGCGGATCAATGCATCCGTCTTCGTATCTACTGCACTCGTCGAATCATCCAGAATCAGAATCTTCGGTTTCTTTAGAAGCGCTCTTGCAATACAGAGACGCTGTTTCTGTCCACCGGACACGTTCGTTCCTCCCTGCTCGATATGGGTATCATATCCTGCCGGGAACTGTCTGATAAATTCATCTGCCTGTGCCAGTTTACATGCCTCGATCAGTTCCTCGTCCGTTGCTTCCTTATTTCCCCACCGAAGATTTTCCTTAATCGTACCGGAGAATAGAATATTTTTCTGCAATACAACAGATACCTGATTTCTCAAAGTCTCCAGATCATACTCCTTGACATCGCGGCCACCGACTTTAACACATCCCTCCGTCACATCATACAAACGGGAGATTAACTGGATCAAAGAGGATTTCGAAGACCCGGTTCCTCCAATGACACCGATCGTCTCACCAGATTTGATATGCAGATCGATATTGGCAAGCGCCATCTTCTCTGCATTTTTTGAATATTTGAAATTTACCTTATCAAAATCGATCGAACCATCTCTGACTTCATAAACTGGATGCTCCGGATTCTTGATCGTGCTCTCTTCGGAAAGTACTTCCACGATACGTTTCGCAGACTCGCTTGCCATTGTGATCATAACAAAAACCATAGAAATCATCATCAGACTGCTCAGAATCTGGAAACTATATGTAAGCAGTGCAGAAAACTGTCCTACATCCAGATCAAGCCCTCTTGATGAGATGATTACATAAGACCCGAAAGAAAGTACAAAGATCATTACTGCATACATGCAAAACTGCATCAGTGGATTGTTGAATGCCAAAATTTTCTCTGCTCTTGTAAAATCCTGACAGATATCATCTGCTGCCGCCCCAAATTTTTCTTTTTCATATTCTTCACGGACATAAGATTTCACAACACGGATTCCCTTTACATTCTCCTGAATAGAATTGTTCAGGCGATCATATTTCTTAAAGACTTTCCGAAACAGCGGCATCGTCAGACGGATGATCAGCGCCAGTCCCACACCAAGTACCGGAACAAGAATCACAAAGATCCATGCCATCTTTCCTCCCATAATAAATGCCATTGTAAAGGAAAAAATCAACATCAGCGGACATCGAATTGCAATTCGGATAATCATCATATCCGCCATCTGCACATTCATCACGTCTGTCGTAAGTCTCGTCACTAAAGACGAGGTAGAAAACCGATCGATATTCTTAAACGAATACGTCTGAATTTTGTAGAACATATCTTTTCTTAAGTTTTTGGCAAATCCGCAGGAGCCGGTCGCTGCCGCTGTCCCTGCCATCACACCAAATACCAGCGAAACTGCTGCCATCACAAGCAGGATCGATCCATATGTTGCAATCACGGAAAAACTGCATCCAGCCTTAATTTCATTCACAAGCTGGGCGATGATGAACGGAATGATACATTCCATAACTACTTCCAGTGATACATAAATCGGTGCTTTGATCGAAGCTGCCTTATACTCTCTGATACATTTTGAAAGTTCTTTTATCACTTCACATTCCTCCTGTTTCCTAATTTTCGTAAAAACAAGGTATCTCAACTTCAATTGTTAGATACCTTACTTTCTTATTATAACACTATAAAATTTAATTTGCAAGGTTCCTAACATTATTTTCTTGCATCTTTTTTGCCTTCGATTCCAAAAAAAAGAAGGCCTGCATCCTCGCAATCATTCCCCTCCAGCAGATACGTTTCTTTCCACTTTCCTGCTATCTGAAAATTGCATGCGGTTCTGCATGACCTCTCTTTACTTTTTTATTCTCCTCCGAGCTTATTGGCAATCAGCCATCCAAGTCCGAATGTGATTACTCCGGCTCCGATCGTAAATACGGAAACACCTGACCAATTCGTCTTCATCAGAATCGCAATCGGTGATGCGACGATCAGACCGATAATTCCATAATAAGCATGAATCTCTGCTTTTGAAAAAATGAATTCAATCAATTTTGCAATCACACCGATTCCGATCAGCACACCAACTCCAAACGGCGCAAGTACACCAACTCCCTGCATCAGTCCTGCCATATCGAATTTCACAAGTGAATCTACAAATAAATTAATCGTCTTTAAAATTACATCATAATATCCAAGCAGCATCAGCATCATCGAACCACTGACTCCCGGCACAACCATCGTTGCCGCCGCAACAACCCCTACAAAGAATAACTTAATTACATTGACAAGCCCAAATGTGACATCCGCTGTCTTTCCTCCGGTCTCTCCAAGCATCGCCATCAGAATCACGATTGCAAAAAAGACAAGAAATGGAATTATTTTCCCGATTGTGACTGAATGTCCTTTCACCTTCTTTACAATAAATGTAAGACTTCCAATGATCAGACCGCAAAACGCAAAGTTCGTCGGGATTGGATATGTATCAAGTAAGAATTCAAACAATTTCGACAATACGACAATTGCAATTCCTGCCCCAGCAAAAATTGGGATCAGAAGCTTCATACTTTGTTTAAACTCGCTCTTCAAGTGGGTAATTGAATGAATCAGCTTGTCATACAGTCCCATAGCGACCATCATTGTTCCACCGCTGACTCCCGGAATGATATTCGCAATTCCGACAACCATTCCCTGCAATATTTGTTTCAGCATACATTAATCTCCTTTCCATGCACTCTGCTAAAAAATTTAGCATAAATCCTCTCTTTTTTCAATCTTTCTCTTTTGATTTACAAAAATTTTATTTCTTTTACGGACTTTCGCGTGCTTCTCTAGGCTTATCTCTGAAAATACTGCTTTGCAAGTTCCTGAAATCTCGGCAGCGCACCAATAATTGTCTCATATGCCACGCAGTAAGCAATCCGCACATAACCCGGACACCCAAAAGAACTTCCTGGCACAAGAAGGATATTGTATCTCTTTGCCGCCTCACAGAACGCTTTCTCATCTTCGATTGGAGATTTCACAAACAGATAGAAAGCTCCCTGCGGCTTTATACAGCTGAATCCACACTGTCTCAGCCCTTCATAAAGTGTTTCCCGGTTTCTATTGTAATAGGTAAGATCTGTTTTTTCTCTAATACATTTAGCAACCACCTTCTGAAGCAACGTCGGTGCATTGACAAATCCTAAAATCCGATTTGCCACACCCGCTGCCGCAATCACATCACAACTGTCTGCCACTTCTGAAGGAATCACAAGATACCCAATCCGCTCTCCCGGAAGAGACAGAGACTTACTGTAAGAATATGCCACAATCGTATTTTTATAATATTTTGTCAGATACGGTACTTCCACTCCATCAAAAGCAAGTTCCCGGTAGGGTTCATCGGAAATCAAATAGATCTCAGTCCCATATTCTTTTTGCTTCTCCTCCAAAATTCGTGCCATTTCCCGGATTGTCTTCTCCGAATACACAACACCGGTCGGATTGTTCGGCGTATTCACGATAACCGCCTTCGTCTTCGGAGTAATTTTCTCCGCAAATTCAGTAAGCTTTGGCTGGAAAGTTTCTGTGTCCGGTGAGATCTCCACAAGTACACCATCCACATTGGATGTGTAACTTCTATACTCACCGAAATACGGTGCAAAAACAATCACTTCCTCCTGCGGGTTGATAAGCGTCTTTAAAATCACATTCAAGCCTCCCGCTGCACCGACTGTCATGAGAATATTTTCTGCAGAAAACTCCGTCTGAAATCGCTCATTCAATGACTCTGCCACTGCCTGGCGTACCTCTTCATATCCTGCATTGCTATTCGTATAGCCATGAAGTTCCAGCGGTGCCTCTTCCTTTACAATGGAAATAAGTGCTTCCTTTACTGCCTCCGGTGCTTCCACATTTGGATTGCCGAGACTGAAGTCAAATACATTTTCTCTCCCGTACAGCTTTGCAAGACGGTTTCCTTCCTCAAACATCGCGCGGATGGCAGAACTATTGGCCACCATCCCTTTCATCTTCTCTGCGATCATACTGTTGCCTCCCTCTTTGTCACAGTTCCTTTTTCCACAAGAAATACCGGGCGGTACGACAGTTTTGCTTTGCGAAGTCCCTCTGCCCCAGTGTCTTCCTCACGGTTAATGTATTTATATTTCATACACTCGTGTTCCACAAACTGCTGATTGATCATCGGATAAGCACCTTGGATCTCTGCAAATGCTTTTTCAATATGGACTACAAATGTATCGTCACTGACTTCCTCTCCAAGGGTAAATGCAACAACCTTTCCATTCACTCTCAGAAGCCCCCCGGTCAGCTCCAGTTCTTCATAGAGCCGCAGAGAATTGAGTGTTACACACATCTCTTCATTTTTCTCTTCATCTGCCTCACATCCATTTTCAATCCGCCATTGCAGTGCCATCTGAAAACACTCTTCGATATTTTCTTTTGTAATCTTTTCATACGACCAATCTTCATTTACTTGTTTGAATTTATTGATATGATTTCGCTTACCGTGAAGCTTTTTGCCAGAAAGTGTCGCCAGTTTCTCAGACTCGTAGACATAATCTGCACTGTCTCTGTCGTATTCGATTTGAAACTGTCCCGGATACCACTCTTCCAGCTGTGCAAAGTTCTCTTCTGTGACACAGTACATCGTAAACGGATACCCCTGTTCCCTGCTGTACTCCATCAACACTTCGATCGTCCGCTTGACATCCTTTGGATCTCCCACCGGGTAGGCAAAGGACAATCCATTTTCCTTTGACCGAAAGACAACCGTATTTTCTACCATCGCATAGCCTACCTGATAAAACTTCGCCCACAGGTACACGTTAACAAACGTGCGCTCACAGCTTCGCGATGGATACTTTCTAAAGTAAGATGTCAAAAGTTCCTTATCCTCCAAAGTCGGTCTTCGAAAGTCTATCGTTATCATTTTATTCTACCTCTTCTCAAATTTTGCTTTTCTCTGTTTTCCTGCTGCCATTGCCTTCTTCGCACTTCTTTAAAAGCGTTTTTTCAGGCAGTGTATCTATTTCTAGCACTCGATCCCTTTTCGGAACTGCATCTGATAAAGGTCGGCATACACGCCGTCTTTCTCGAGCAGCTGCTCGTGAGTTCCTTCTTCCTCGATGCCATTCTCAGTCAGCACAAGAATCCGCTTTGCATTTCGAATCGTAGAGAGTCTGTGCGCGATCACAAATGTCGTACGGTTCTTTGCCAGACGTTCTAAGGACTGCTGCACAACTTTCTCACTCTCATTATCCAGCGCTGATGTAGCCTCATCAAAAATCAGAATCGGCGGATTCTTTAAGAATACCCGTGCAATAGACAGACGCTGCTTTTGTCCTCCGGAGAGTTTCACACCGCGCTGACCGATATCTGTATCATATCCTTCCGGAAAACTCATGATAAATTCATGGGCATTTGCATTTCTCGCTGCCATAACCACTTCCTCATCTGTCGCATCTGGCTTTCCATAACGGATATTTTCCATAATCGTCCCTGCAAACAGGTAAACATCCTGCTGCACAATTCCAATATTATTTCTCAGGTCATCTAACTTCATATCCCGGATATCAATGCCATCAATCCGGATAGCACCCTCTGACACCTCATAAAAACGTGGGATCAGGCTGCAGATTGTAGTCTTTCCGACACCTGATGGACCGACTAATGCCATATAATCTCCTGCCTCCACATCCAGATTGATGTGATCCAGTACATTTTCCGTACTGTCCTCATAATGAAAAGATACATTTTCAAACTCAATCTTTCCTTCCAGATGCTCCACACTGACTGCATCTTCTTTGTCCTTGATATCCGGTGCGATCGACAAGATTTCAAGAAATCTCTCAAAACCTGAATATCCATTCTGGAACTGCTCTGTGAAATTGACAAGTTTCTTCACCGGTTCTGTAAAGTTATTGATATACAAAAGAAATGTGATCAGGTCAGTCACCGCCACTGTTCCCGCTGCCATAAACCGCACTCCGGCGATCAAAACAACAACAGTAACAAGTGTTGTCAAAGCGCCAAGCCCAGAATTGTATGCTCCCATATAGCGGTAGCTGATCTTCTTTGCTGCAACAAAGCGGTCATTTCCATCCTGAAACTTCTTCATCTCAATCTTTTCATTTGCAAACGATTTCACAACACGGATCCCTGAAAGGCTGTCCTCAATCTGGCTGTTAATATCTGCAATTTTCTCTCGATTTCTCTTAAACGCCCGCTTCATCTTTCGGTTATAATATCCCGCATACAGAATCATGACCGGAATAAATGCAAACGCGACAAGTGTCAGCTTCGCATTGATACTAAATAAGATTGCAAAAGATCCAACGAGCTTGATAATAGAAATCACGATATCTTCCGGTCCGTGATGCAAAAGCTCTGTGATATCAAACAAATCGCTCGTAATACGGGACAACAGCCCTCCAACCTTCTGATTGTCATAGAACGCAAAGGTTAATTTCTGGTAATGTCCAAAAATGTCCCTCCGCATATCCGCTTCCATCTTTGCACCCATCAAATGTCCATAATATCCGATAAAATAATTACAGCCAAATTCCAAAATAACGAGTCCAAACATCAGGACACCGATCCACGTAATCGTATGCAACACATCCTCTGCCGGGAAATATACGACCTCATTTGTAATATAACGGACGATCAACGGCAGGATCAATGTGACTGCCGCTCCCAGAATTGCAAAAAACATATCACTGAAAAACAATCCTTTGTACGGCTTATAATATGCCGCAAGTTTCTTTAACTTTTCTCCCATCATTTCTTTCCTCCATCCTTCTCTTCCAAAAATGTTCCTTTTTCTTTTGCAAAATGAAAAAGTTCCCGCTTCACATCTGCGATTGTTCTCTGTTTTAGCAGATCTTTACAGCATGCATTTAAATCCCCATAAATCCCCGCCATCACATCTGCCATCCCCGATGCCACACAACACTTTTTCTCGGGAGACCCGCTCCGCCACGAAGTCGACACAAAAGAAATCTGAAGTGCCTCCGCTACCATGGCAAGTGTCACTTCTTCTGCTTCCCGAAAGAAGAGATATCCTCCCTCCGTCCCTTCTTTTGTACGGATCAAATCAGCCCTTTTCAATTTTGCCATCACCTTCCGGATCCGAGCCGGGTTGGTGCACACATTCTTTGCCAACTCTTCACTGGAGATCACGATTCCCTTATATTCCAGAAACACAAGTGCATGGACCGCGATCGCAAATTCACTTGTCATTTTTATGTTCCCCCCTGCTTCTGTGTCTGTTCAATAATATTTCGCATCACATCTTCACTTAACTGACCACTGACATATCCATATACATTTCCATCCTTATCGATCATAAAAGTAGTCGGAAATGCACTGATTCCATAGCTTGAGAAAATCTCCCCGGTCGTATCCATCACAACTGGATACGTGTATCCATTTTCTTCCAAAAACGCCTTGATCTCTTCCTCAGAAGCTTCCCCTCCAAGATCCGGTGCCGCAATTCCCAGAATCACCACATCACTGTCTTCTTGTGCTTCATATTCTTCATGCAGCTTCTGGATCTCCGGCATCTCATTCCGACATGGTCCGCACCAAGTCGCCCAGAAATTCAAAAAAACGGTCTTTCCTTTATATTCTGATAATGTATGCGTATTCCCATACTGATCTTGTAGTGTAAAGTCGATGGAAGGAACGGTCTCGCGTTGATCGTTTTCCTTCTTTTCTTCCTGTTTGCTTTCTCCGGCACTTGTTTCCTTCTCCCCGGAAGTATTATCCTGCCCGGTATTTTTCTGTTGGGCTGCTGACTGATTTTTCTGTTTTTTTGCATTTTCTGTTTCATTTCCTGCTATGGAAACTTTTGATAAGTATCCGGTGACTGCATTCATCTTCCCTGTAAACATGAAGAGTCCCATCAAAACCATCAGTATCCCGCCTACTTTTACCGTATATTTTACAACATTCATATGCTTTTTTAACAGCTCCAGAAGGCTTGTCGTAAACAGCCCCAGTACAAGAAATGGGAGCACAAATCCAAGTGTATATACGCCGATCAATGCAAACCCCATCCACTTTGTCCCGGCGGATGCTGCCATCAAAAGCACACTCGTCAACGCCGGACCTACACACGGGGTCCACGCAAAACTAAACGTAAATCCCATCAGCAGCGCGGTCAGCGGGGACATTGCAAGCACATCAAGATGAAATGGCAGTCTGCGCTCTTTTCCAAGTAATCTGCTCGGACCAAAGACACCAAGCTGATAGAAACCAAATGCAATCACTAAAATTCCACCGATTCTTGCAAACAACATCTGATTTTTCTGCAAAAAGCTCCCAAGTGCAGATGCGCCAAGTCCCAGAATGAAAAATGCAAAGCTAACTCCTACCACAAAACAAACCGTATGGATCATCACTTTTCGTCTCTCATAGTGAACCTTTCCATCCTCCCCAATCTCACCCGTTCCGCCTGACAGATACCCCATATACAGCGGAATCAGCGGCAGAACACAAGGAGAAAAGAAACTAAACACTCCCTGTAAAAATACTGTCAATACCGGAATGCTGATGTCCAGCGAAAATCCCATAAAACCACCTCTTTCCTTCTTTTCTTTTTACATTTTTTGACAGCGATCCGTTTCCTTTTTTGTCTGTGCAAAATTTTCCTGCGGATATCTGTACAAATTGTAACTTTTTTCATTACATTATTTAACTGTAACTTTATCAAATACATTTTTTGTTGTCAAGAAGCATTTTTTCCAAATCGAACATTCTGTTTTCCTATTTTCCATACAAACTTCCAGAGCTCCGTAAGCAGTTCTCTATAGGAAAAAGACACCCCTTGGCATTTCCTGGAGTGTCTTTTTCTATTGCAAAGCTATTGTCATTCTCTGATTTCTCTTAGACAAATTTTCTTCTATTTTGCTTTTTCTCTTTATTTTTCTTCTGATTCTTTCTGCCCTTCAATATCCTTTTTCTCGTCTGTGTCATTTTCTCCTGCCACATCATATGCCGGACCGATCAAAAGAAGTTTATCTACATTCATCTCTTCTGCCGCGCAGAGATCTGTGCGTGCCTTCATTGTAATGACTGCAAGTTCATCACTTCCACTATACAGCGGCTGATCTCCGCGATTTGCAAATGCAAGATTGACATAAGCGGTTCCATCACTGTATACCTTATTGACCGTCAGATTTTCCATCGCTCCTACCGCCTTCGTTCCGACAGCTGATACAAATTCCAGATGTGAAGGATCATAATCGATGACAGCTCCAAATGCATTGAGATGTTTCGCATCTTCTGCAAGTACCGTAAAGGTCACTGTCTCACCGGCTCTGATACATGATTTTTCTGCACAAAGTGTTGCCTGCCCGGATACTTCTCCGCTCTGTTTTGTGCCTCCATCGAGTTGGAACATTGTAAATGCATAATCATAAACATCATAGATGCCGTTCATATTGATATCTCCACTTCGCTTCTGGATTTGATCCACAAAGTTGGAACCATCCTTGACAGAAGTTCCAAGGTAATTTTTCATATTGGTATAATCACCCTCTGAAACCGTATCATTCTTATTAGTACTTCCGACTGCAAATGGCTTGGATCCATCTTTTTTGTATACCGGAAGTTCATGGGATGCAAAGTAATTGCGCCGTGATTTCATAATCTGAAGTTTCAGATAACGTGCACTGACTCCGGTGAGCGGAACTGTCTTTGCATTTTCTTCTACTTCCAGATCCGTGTTATATACCCACTCTTCCTCTTTTGTTCCATCCCATTCCAGTTTCCAATGTTTTCCATCTAAACTGGAGTAGACATTCATACGCTCTACGGTACCACTTCCATAGCTGTCGCGTGGATAATATTCAAATTTATCCAGTTCGTAAGCTGCACCAAAATCATAGATGAACGGAGTCTCATCACCGACAACATCCCCCACTGCGAAGAATAATCCACGGAAGCTGTGGTCTGTCGCATACTTCAGTGCTCCTGCCTCATCTCCTCCGGTCCATGAAATCGTTCCAAGTGCACCAATCTCATTTCTCCACGGATCCAGCAGAGAACTGGTCACAAGCTGCTCACTCCATGCAGAATACCCTTCCGCATTTCTCGCCCGCACGCAATAAGTATGCTCAGAATGATAGTCGAGATCATCATGGATATAAGAAAGTGCATCTCCCATGGCATAAAGATTTCCATCCACGAGCATCTCATATTCAGATGCTCCTTTGCTTTCTGTCCAGCATAATCCGATGCTTGTAGAAGTTTTCGCTTCTTCTGCTGCCGTCAGCTGCGGTACAGAAAGAGCACCATTTTCTTTTTCCGCCATCCGGCAAACGGTATTTTCAAATCCCAGAATCTCTACGATCTGTTTTTCTTTCTGGCTGTCCACTGTTGCGAGTTTTACATACAGCTTCGGCTCTGCCTGAACCTTTTCTACTATTTTGCGTAAAATCTTTTCCTCCTCAGAAGCATAGGTACGGATCATTGGATGTTCGTCATAGAAGAAAATCGCCTCTCCTTTCTTTGGCTCACTTTGCTCAAAGATTTCCAGATTTTCTGCTTCTGTCAGATGCAACTTTTCCTCTCCATTCCATGCTGTTACTGCCTCCGGACGGTTTGACAAATGTACGATAAATGTGCTGCTACGCTTTTCCTCATATCCTTCATAAGTACCTTCGGAACATTCTGCTGTCAGAATTGCCTTTCCTTCCTTCACACTGGAAGTATAGGTCGTTGAAACATGACTTCCATACGAAACATGGTCAATGGTTCCGTATTTCTCATCCTCCTCTGTCTGATTATGGATATATTTTCCATCATCCTCGTAAGTTGTATAAAAGCTGTCTCCATCCGGCCAGAATTCTATCATCCGCTTTGTCCGGTCAATGGCATCCGGCGTATTGTTTGCCTCATACATTGGAAGAATCGTTCCATTTTTTACAAACACCGGCAGTTTCCAAAGCGGCGCCGCAAAATTATTAAGCACTTGTCCGCCCAGATATTTTTCTCCGGTCAGATAATCGATCCATACTTCGTCTGGATCCGGAAGGTAAATGTGGTTTCTCACATCATTTCCCTCTTCATCTGCAGCTGTATTTTTATAAACTGGCGCAACTAAAATATTTGCTCCAAGCAAAAACTGGTACTGCATATTTCTGCTGTATGCATACGCATCTTCCGGATATTCCAAAAACATTGCACGCACGATCGGAAGTCCCGTGTCATCATTTCCCGTATCCATATTTGACGCAGAGACAGCTGTCGTATAAATATATGGCATCAACTGTGACTTGATTTTCATATACATTCGGTTAATCCCCGTATACGGATCCCCAAATGTGTACGGTGCCTTCATGTAAGTACCCCATCCGTCCATATTTAACATCTGAGGTGTGAACGATTTCCACTGATAGTCACGCGTAGCAATCAGTGCCTTTCCTCCAAAGATTCCATCCATATCGCTACCAATATTTGGATTTCCGCTCAGAGAGCTTCCGATATAAGTTGGGATATGGAAACGGATATATTCCCAGTTTCCTCCGGTCTGGTCACCGCTCCACACACTGTTAAAACGCTGTGAACCTGCCCATCCGTCCAAAGAGATAATATTCGGGCGGAACTGCTCTGCTGTCGTGATAATGTCATAGGCCGTCTTCACTCCATTTAACTGGAAAGAGTATCCCGGTCCTACCCATGCAACATCGGTCTTCAATGTGGTCGCCCCTCCGACAGATACTTCCTTCCGGAAATCGCGAAGCAGGTGCCAATATGTCTGATTGTCTGAGTCCGGTACCAGATTACTCTCTGTCCAAAGTCCGGCTGCAACCCCTTTGCTGTTTGCATACTCTCTGAACTTCGCAAGATTTTCTACATTGGCATCTACCGCTGCGATTCGTTCTGGAGAACTGCTTCCATCCTCATTGACTCCCCCTTGTACATAATAGCCATTCTGTCCATATCCCCCACCATATCCATCATTTGGGAGGAAATATCCAAGCGGCATATCGTATCTGACGTACTGATCCAATACAGCTCTCGCTGAATATTCATATGGCGCATCTACATTTTCAGGGTAATGCTCGGCTGCCACTTTTGGTCCTTCTCCATTTAAGGATTCTGAATGTTGTCCTTCTGACAAACGATATCCGGTCGCCATACCACTTTCATATTTTGTCATCCCTGCGGCGGTGCTTTCGGCGATTCCTTTAATGTTCCATTCCTTCTCTCCACCTTCGTCAGACCACGCATCGCGATTATAACAATTTAGATGTCCTTCGTAAAATCCATATTCCGGCAAAAGTAGCGGATTTCCAGTTACATGATAGTAGGCTTTTAAGATTTCCTGCGTAATCCGGCTTCCATTTTCTCCGTCAGACAGAAAATAGTAAGCACTAAACTTCGCTTCTTTATGCGCAGCGCGCACAACCGCAGTCTCACTTTCTCCAAAGTCATAACTTCCATCGGCAAATGTATTTCTCAGAACCCCATAGCCTTCCGTCGTAAAATAAAACGGATTCGGTGATGCAACACCTCCGTCCATCCATGCGCTTTCATTGACGATCTGAATAGTCTTTCCAGTATGTACAAACCGTCCATTCTGTGTACCACCACCGTAGAAATTTTCTTTTTCTCCTCTGACAAGTGTCTGAACTGTCTCCTCACCGATCGTGAGACCTTTGGCTTCCTCAAGAACGGTCTTGCCGCTGACAGAAATTTTCATCTTTGCCGTTGCTTTATCAAAACTTACTTTTGTCTTTCCACAGCAGAGATTGATCGTCTGATTTTCCTCGTAGATTTCTACTTCCGGTTTTGTATAAAAATCTGACTCGTCCGGACACTGCTGAATCTTTGCTGTATGCTCCTTCTCTCTTGGAGCCGCATAACTCTCAAATGCTCCGCTCGGATCTACATCATAGCGGAAAATAGTTTCTTCCAGAAAAATAAGTTTTCCCTTAATATTTTCCTCAAATGTGAGCCAGACGATATGACCTTCCTCTCCCTTTTCCACCGCTTTTACACCTGTTAACGGACCACAAAATCCCCCGTTCTTTTCTCCTGCTTCCAGATGCGGCGCCATCTTCTGATTATTCTCGCTCATAGTGTTCCTCCTGTTGTGCAAACTTCTTGCTTTTGTCGGGCTTATTATATAATACATCCGGCTTTTTTACTATATATCTGGCTTTATATACAAACAGATAGGACATTTTGACAATACAGCTTTTCTTCTGTTTGGCAAACTTATAGATTTCATCCATTAAATAAACCTCAACCTTGTACGCTTTGTCCTCTGGACGTTCGGCTGCATCTTTGCTGAAAACTAGACACCATTTATTCCCCATATAAAAACATTTCTGCGATGCAGATATCATCATACTTTGTTCCGCTCCTGCTGTCTTTGATCGTCACGATACAAGAATCAACAGAAATACTTTGTCCAAAATCAATGTAAATCATAGAATCCATTGGTGCAGAAAAATTCGGAACATACGATTCCAATCTTTTTGTCCAGATTCGATCTCCTGCTTTGATTTCCAGTTCCAATGGAATTCCATTTTTTGTATAGATATCCTCTGAACTTAAGTACCCTGGAAGAACAGCAATTCCTCTCACACTCTGTTTTTCTTCTGAGTCAAATAAAAGATATTCTCCGATTCCAACGCCATCCACTCCCTCTATCCAGCAGGTAGCCGGATTTCTGTCCAAAAGAGCTGCTGTACTATGATCATATCCCTCTTCCTGCAGTGTAGAACTTGCAGAAACACGAAATGCTAAAGGATTCTTCTGTCCCTCTGCTTTATCCTGATTTGTACTTTTCTCTGTCCAAGTGTTCACAGACTGTAATGTATAACCACCCCACATACTTTGCGAATTTTCTATCAGAGTAACATCAAACACTGCTGAGTACGGTTGTGCCTCCTGCATTTCCGGCGTATAATGAACTTCTCCATAGACTTCTATTTCATCCTCTGATATCTTTTTTACTTGCATGATCTGAGGAGTATCATTTCCATAGGCCGAAGTTGGCGTTACCCCTTCCAGCACAACCATTCCATCTGAAATTTCCACATGCTCTTCGTTAAAAGCTCCTGTCCCGATAGAATTCTCCAAATATTCCCTGACAGTCTCTTCCGGAATCTCCCATCCCATCTGCCCGAGCTTGGCAGACTCTCCATCCACAAAAGGAATCTCAAACCATATCGACCGTATCAAAAATGAATACGCAAACTCTTCATTGACCACAACTCCCTCTGAGAAATTTTTCCCATTTCCTCCTGCATCCAGTTTACAAAGCAGGCTCAGAAAATCAGTGATCTCATTCTGCACATCGGCATCCAGTGTGATGATCTGTGGATATGTCTCATCTTTCTCCTTTGTTTCGTTGGAAACCTTTTCTTCTTCCTCTTTTTTAACGCTCTCCTTCTTTTTTCTTGCTTCCTTCTTTTCTTCTGCTTCTTGCGCCTGTCTCTCCTTTCTCTCAGAAGCCACACCTGCCTTATACATGGCAAATGCTCCTCCTCCGCATAACAAAAGAATACCCGTTAAAACAGCAACTGCCCAGATTTTCTTTCTGATTGATTTCTTATGAGTCTTCTCCTTCTTTGAACCCCTGCTTTCCGTTGCTTTCATCTCATTGCTGACACCGCTTTCTGCCCCGCAATACGGGCAAAATCTCACACCCTCTTTGATCTCTTTCCCACATTTTTTACAGAACATCTTCCCTCTCCTTTGTTTTGATTTCTTTTTTCTTTCTTCCAACAGTAAAACTCTATATAAAAAAAGAGAACTACCCTTCAACGTTCTATCTCCTGCTGACTGGTATTTCTCTTTTATTTTTTATTTTGTAACAGTTTTCTCTTCTTTGACCACTTTTTGTAGACAAGAACAATTATTCATTCATATTACTCAGTTTTGCCGCCTGGTCTGCTGCGATCAAACTGTCAATCACTTCATCTAAATCTCCGTTCAAAATGCTGTCCAGCTTATGCAGTGTCAATTTAATTCTATGGTCTGTCACACGTCCCTGTGGGAAATTGTAAGTACGGATCTTCTCCGAACGATCTCCTGTTCCAATCTGGCTTCTTCTTGCCTCTGCCTCTGCGGACTGCTGTTTTTCTAACTCTAATTCATACAGTTTTGAACGCAGTAAGCGGAATGCTTTCTCTTTGTTCTGAAGCTGTGATTTCTCTGTCTGGCTGTAAATCACAATTCCTGTCGGATAATGTGTAAGACGAACTGCAGAGTCTGTTGTATTGACACACTGACCACCATTTCCAGATGCTCTCATTACATCGATACGAATATCTTTCTCTTCGATCACAACATCCACTTCCTCCGCTTCCGGCATCACCGCAACAGTGATCGTGGATGTGTGGATACGTCCACCGGACTCTGTCTCCGGTACACGCTGCACACGGTGTACTCCACTTTCGTATTTCATCCGAGAGTAAACGCCCTGTCCACTTACCATGAATACGACTTCCTTAAATCCACCGATTCCATTTTCATTGACAGAGATCATCTCTGTCTTCCATCTCTTGCTCTCTGCATAATGCACATACATACGATATACTTCTGCCGCAAACAAAGCCGACTCATCTCCACCTGCTCCGGCACGAATCTCTACCATAATATTCTTATCGTCGTTCGGGTCTTTTGGAAGAAGAAGAATCTTCAATTCATGCTCTAATTCCTCCACACGTTTTTTCGAGGAGCTGAGCTCTTCTTTTGCAAGTTCTCTCATCTCTTCATCAGATTCGATTTCAAGCATTTCCTCACTATCTGCGATAGACTGTTTTGCTTTTTTATATTCTGTATATGCCTCCACGATCGGAGCTAAATCAGCCTGCTCTTTCATCAGCTTCCGAAACCGTTCTTGGTCATTTGCAACACCCGGTTCCTGAAGTTCGCCCATGATTTCCTCATAGCGGATCAACAGATCTTCTAATTTATCAAACATATCTATTCCTCCATTTCTCTCATCTATTGTACATGCCGGATACCACACGGTCAAGTCCCGCCAGATCCTTTTTTACCGTTACCTCTGTAAACCCGGCTTTCTCCATCATCTTCGCAACATCCTCTCCTTGATCATACCCGATTTCAAAGAGAAGACAACCACCCTGCTTCAAATGTTCCCGGCTTTTTTCTGTAATCTTTCTATAAAAATATAATCCATCTTCTTTTCCGTCCAATGCAATCATCGGATCATGCAGTCTTACTTCCTCTTCCAGTTCCTCAATTGCTTTTGTGCGGATATACGGCGGATTGGACACGATCAGATCATATCTCTCAGCAACTTGTTCAAACAGATCGCTTTTCAGAAACGTGACATCAGCATTTAGGCTCTCTGCATTTCTTTTCGCCACCTGAAGTGCTTCATCCGAAATATCTGCCCCGACTGCCCGGATCCCTTTCCGGTAATGTTCCAGACTGATCAAAATACATCCGGAACCGGTACACATATCCAGCACTTGTTCGTTTCCACTCAAATGAGACAATGCTTCCTCTACAAGTATCTCTGTATCCTGTCGCGGGATTAACACATGTTCATTGACAATAAATGGCAATCCCATAAATTCCTGCTCCCCAGTAATATGCTGAAGCGGAATCCTCTGCGCCCGCCTGCTGATACAGTCAAAATATCTTTCCGCCGCTTGCTCTTCTGCAGGCTCCGCTTGCTTCAGATAATACATCGTCCTGCTGATTCCTGTCACATATTCGAGCAGATACCAGGCATCCAGTTCTGCCTCCGCGATTCTTGCCTGCTTCAGACGAAAAATTCCTTCTTTATATAGTTCCTGTATCGTCATACTGATCCCCTTTTACCAATCCCGTTAGATTTTGTCATCTCTTTTGCAATCTTCTCATTAATTTTGTCCACATCCTGTTCTATGGCTCTTCCGGGAAATTTTCCTTTTGGTATTTCTTCCAGTCAAAGACTGCTTCTACCGAACAGATTGCCACTTCGATCATATCATCATCCGGCTCTTTCGTCGTCAGATTCTGAAGCGCTAGCCCCGGCTTGCTTAACAATTCCACAACTGGATGCTCTGTGTTTCCTGCAAGTCGGATGATTTCGTAAGAAATTCCTGCGATTACCGGAAGCAGTGCAATCCGCAGTAACACTCTTAATACCGGAGACTCTGTTGTAATAAAAAAGCAGACGATAATACTGACAAACAGTACAAAAAACAGAAAACTTGTCCCACACCGCTTGTGCTGTTTGGAACTTTTTCTTACGTTCTCCACAGTCAGATCCATACCATGCTCAATACAATTGATACACTTATGTTCTGCTCCATGATACATGAACACGCGCTGAATATCCTTCATCTTCGAGATCAGCAGGATATATGCGATAAACAGAACAATCCTCACGATTCCCTCTATAACAGTCCTGGCAAATCTGCCCGGCACAAACGGTTTCAAAAGATTTGACAGCAAGTAAGGAAGAACCATAAAGATTGCAACCGCGATCACTACCGAACATGCCATTGTGATCCCCATAATCAAATTCTCCTGCTTCTCCTTTTTCGCCGCTTCCTTCTCGGTTAGTTCTTCTTCCTCTTCTTCCTCGAAGAAACTTGCCGAATAAGAGAGTGTCTTCATTCCCAGCACGAGAGAATCTACAAAACTGAAGATTCCTCGCACAAATGGAATCTTTGTCAGTTTCTTCCATTTGACAATCCCATCGTATACTTCCTTCTGAAGCGCAATCTCTCCGTCCGGTTTTCTGACCGCTACTGCATACTGATCCCCGTTCTTCATCATCACACCTTCCAGAACCGCCTGCCCGCCAATATTTGATGACTTCATAGATTCGCTCTCCTTCTATTTTTCAGACAGATTTCCATTAATTCTTTCCCTCTGTCATATCTGTACAATTCTCTACAATGTTAAAAAAGGTTGAGATTTGCACCTCAACCTATTCTCGTCATTCTGATTATTCCTGAATTCCGTATTTCTTGTTAAATTTATCAACACGTCCACGAGCCTGAGCAGCTTTCTGCTGTCCTGTGTAGAATGGATGACATTTAGAACAGATTTCTACGTGGATATCTTCTTTTGTAGATCCTGTTACGAATGTGTTTCCACAGTTACATGTTACTGTTGCCTGATGATAAACTGGATGTATTCCTTCTTTCATGATTTTCACCTCTTCATTTTTATTTCGTGAGGTTATATCGCCCTCACAGCGAATATCTTTGCAATCATCCTACTATCGTAATGACAGAGGAACGCTTGCTTATTATTTGTTAAACAGCTTTTTTATTGTATCATACTTATTTTCACATTGCAAGTTATTTGTAAAAATCATTAGATAATTTTTGTCTTCTTTACCATCTGGATAAACTCTTCGTTATTTTTCGTGCGAGAAAACATATTTAAGATATTATCGACTGCCTCCTCGCTCTTCATTCCATTTAAGGCGCGGCGCAGAGAATATACTGCTTCCTGTTCTTCTGCACTTAACAGAAGATCTTCTCTTCTTGTTCCCGATTTTGGAATATCGATTGCCGGGAACACTCTTTTTTCCTGAAGCTTTCTGTCGAGGACAAGTTCCATATTTCCAGTTCCTTTAAATTCTTCGTAAATGACATCATCCATCTTGCTTCCAGTGTCTACAAGTGCACTTGCGAGGATTGTTAAGCTGCCTCCTTCTCTCATATTTCTAGCTGCACCAAAAATCCGCTTCGGCATATAAAGCGCAGCCGGATCCAGACCACCAGATAGCGTTCTTCCACTCGGCGGAACGGTCAGGTTGTATGCCCTTGCAAGGCGTGTGATACTGTCAAGTAAGATCATCACATCTTTTTTATGTTCTACCAAACGCTTTGCACGCTCAATCACCATCTCCGACACTCTCCTATGATGTTCAGGAAGTTCGTCAAACGTAGAGTAAATGACTTCTACATTTTTCCCGGTGATCGCTTCCCTAATATCTGTCACTTCCTCTGGACGCTCATCGATCAAAAGAATCAGGATGTGCATCTCTGGATTGTTTCTCAAAACTGACAGCGCCACTTCCTTGATCAAAGTTGTCTTACCAGCCTTCGGAGGAGAAACGATCATTCCTCTCTGTCCTTTTCCTATTGGGGAAAGCAAATCTACGATGCGCATCGCCGTAGAACTTTTTGGATGTTCCAGGCGAAGTCTTTCGTTAGGAAAAATTGGTGTCATATCTTCAAAATTTGTCCGTCTCGCCGCCTCTGCCGGACGCATTCCATTGACCGTCGTCAAATATAAGAGTGCGCTGAATTTCTCCGACTGTGTCTTGATTCTCGTATTTCCAGTCAGGATATCTCCAGTTTTCAGATTAAATCTGCGAATCTGTGACGGTGATACATAGACGTCATTCTCTCCCGGAAGATAGTTATCGCTCCGGATAAATCCATATCCATCCGGAAGCACTTCAAGAATCCCCTGCGCCGTAATTCCGCTGTCCAGCTCCTCAATATCAATGACCCCTGTTTTCTCGCTTTTTACCTCTTCTTTTGCTTCTTCTGCTTTATCCTGCTCGTCTTTTTTCAGCATTAATTCGATGATATCTGCTTTTTTCATTGTCGATACCCCTTTTAATCCTCGCGCTTTTGCGATTTCCTTCAAAGACGTTAACGGTAATGATTCATATTTTTCTCTCATTATCCTACTTCCTTTCGCTATTCATTTGTCTATCCTAATTATTTTAATTATTAATAAGTATCTGCGGGAATATTCGTCTGACATGACTTCTCTTAAGATATACGCATTATACACTATTTTTAGGGAAAAAGAAAGTATTTTTTCAGCAATCCTTGTTGATTTGATTTCACCGGAATGTTATCATAACTTTAGAAGTTTCAAAAATATGAAAAAGAAAAGGTGTGAATAATATGACAACAAACGAAAAGGCATTACAAATGCATGAACAATGGAATGGGAAATTAGAGATCAGTGCAAAAGCCAAAGTAAATTCCAGAGAAGACCTTGCAATTGCATATACACCAGGTGTCGCAGAGCCTTGCAAGGTGATTGCCCAGGATCAGGAAGCTGCTTACAAATATACGATGAAAGCCAATACGATCGCTGTTATCTCGGATGGAAGTGCTGTTCTCGGTCTCGGAAATATCGGCGCTTATGCAGCAATGCCTGTTATGGAAGGAAAAGCCGTTTTATTCAAGGAATTCGGTGGAGTCAATGCAGTTCCGATCTGCCTTGATACCCAGGATACCGAGGAGATCATTCGCACAATCGTCAACATTGCTCCGGCATTTGGAGGCATCAATCTGGAAGATATCTCTGCTCCGAGATGTTTTGAAATTGAGGAGCGTTTAAAAGAACTTCTTGATATCCCGGTATTTCACGATGACCAGCATGGAACTGCCATTGTTGTCCTTGCCGGCATCATCAATGCGCTGAAAGTAACCGGTAAGAAAAAGGAAGCATGTCGGATTGTTGTAAATGGTGCAGGTTCTGCCGGAATCGCCATCACAAAGCTTCTTCTTACTTACGGTTTCTGCCATGTTACCATGTGTGATATCAATGGAATCATTTCCAAAGATTCTCCGAATTTAAACTGGATGCAAAAAAAGATGACAGAAGTCACTAATCTGGAAGGGAAGAAGGGAACACTTGCAGATGCATTGCAAGGAGCTGACATCTTTGTCGGAGTATCCGCACCGAATATTGTCACAAAAGAGATGGTTGCTTCCATGAATAAAGATTCTATCTTATTTGCGATGGCAAACCCTGTTCCTGAAATCATGCCGGATCTTGCAAAAGAAGGTGGTGCACGTGTCATTGGAACTGGACGTTCTGACTTTCCAAATCAAGTCAATAATGTTGTCGCATTCCCTGGCATTTTCAAAGGTGCTCTGGAAGGACGTGCCACACAGATTACGGAAGAGATGAAACTTGCCGCTGCTGAGGCAATCGCAAGTCTCGTTTCGGATGAAGATTTAAGCGATACCAATATCCTCCCGGAAGCATTTGACCCACGTGTTGCCGATGTCGTAAGCAAGGCGATTAAGGATCTGATCTAATGAAGCGCTGGGGCGAAAAGAGATACCACTCTCTCGATTATCACTTAAAACATACTTACGGTGAAAAGCTCTATAAACTTGCTTTAAACGGCGGAATGACTTGCCCAAACCGTGACGGTACACTCGGAGACCGGGGCTGCATTTTCTGCAGCGCCGGAGGCTCCGGTGATTTCGCAGGAAATCCTCGAGAATCTATCCGGCAACAAATTGTATCCGGCAAAGAGCAAATAAAGAAAAAGACCGATGCAGTCTCTTATATTGCCTATTTTCAGGCATACACAAACACTTATGCCGAAGTCAGTTATCTGGAGAAGATTTTTACAGAGGCAATCTCCTGTCCTGAAGTCAAGATTCTCTCCATTGCCACCAGACCAGACTGTCTGGATGACGAAATTCTCACACTTTTAGCACGTCTGAATCGGATCAAACCCGTATGGGTAGAGCTTGGTCTTCAGACAATCCATGAACAGAGCGCCCAGTTTATCCGGCGCGGATACTCGCTTTCCGTCTTTGAGGAAGCTGTCAGAAATCTCCGGCAGATTGGTGTGGAAGTGATTGTCCATACGATTTTATATCTCCCTGGTGAGACAGAACTGATGATGCAGGAGACGATTTCTTATCTAAATACAATGGATATTCAAGGAATCAAGCTCCAACTTCTTCATATTCTACATGGAACTGATCTCGCCGACTATTATGAAACTTCCCCTTTCTTCGTCCCGACAATGGAGGAATACATTGCATTTCTTGGAAAGTGTATTACGCAGTTGCGTCCAGATATCGTCATCCACCGCCTGACCGGCGATGGGCCAAAAGAACTGTTGATTGCTCCATGCTGGACCGGACACAAGCGTCTTGTCCTCAACAAAATGAATCAATATTTCAAGGAACAGGATCTTTGGCAGGGGAAGAACTACAAACTATGATTTTAGAAAGGATTTGCGTACAATGTCAGACTCATTTACTTTGTACAAATTAATTGTTTTATATATGCTTCAGAAAGTGGATTTCCCTCTGACGAACTCACAAATCTCCGAATTTGTCCTCGACAAGGAATACACGAATTATTTCACACTCCAGCAGGCACTCTCGGAAATGGAAAATGCCAATCTGATCCGTCTGGAGAAAGAACACAGCCGCACCTTCTATCATCTGACAGAAGAAGGCGCTGAGACGATCCAGTTTTTTCAAAACAAGATTTCTCCTACTATTCAGGATGAGATCGACACCTTTCTTCAGGAAAAGCATTACGAACTGAAGAACGCTGTCGCTGTGCGCGCAGACTACTACCGAAATGATAATCATGAATTTTCTGTTCGCTGCCAAGTCACGGAAAATCACGGTTCTCTGATTGACTTGACTATCACAGTACCGACCGAGCAGGAAGCAAAAACTGTCGTCCACCACTGGAAACAGAAAAATCAGGAAATCTATGCCTTCGTGATGCAGAATCTATTATAGATTGTTTTCTTCTATTTCTAAATCTGTTATGGTAAATGTTTTTACAGACAAAAATCGGACAAAACAACTTTTATAAGGAGATTTTACAATGAACTATCAGAAAATAAATGCTGAAGCAATCGATACCTGGTGTCTGGATGGTTGGGTTTGGGGACAGCCTATCTCCCATGAGCTTTATCAAAACGCACAAAAAGGGGAATGGGATGTTCTTCTTACTCCGACAAAAGCTGTTCCTCATGAATGGTTCGGCAGTCTGTGTGGCAAAAAAGTGCTTGGTCTTGCAAGCGGCGGTGGACAGCAGATTCCTATTTTTGCTGCCCTCGGAGCAGATTGTACCGTACTGGATTATTCTTCCCAACAATGTGCAAGTGAGCAGCTAGTCGCTGACAGAGAAGGATATCCTGTAACAATCATTCAAGCAGATATGACACAGCCACTTCCCTTTGAAGATGGGATATTTGATCTGATCTTTCACCCAGTTTCTAACTGCTATATAGAAAAAGTAGAACCTGTTTTCCAAGAATGTTACCGCATTTTGAAAAAAGGGGGAGTCTTGCTTGGTGGATATGATCTCGGAATCAACTATGTTTTTGATGAAAACGAAGAGTATCTGACCTATTCTCTGCCGTTTCACCCATTAAAAAATAAAAAACAATATGAAGACTCCATGAAGTATGACTGGGGAATCCAATTTTCTCACACATTAGAAGAACAGATCGGAGGACAGTTAAAAGCTGGATTCCAGCTTACTGATCTATATGAAGATACAAGCGGTCAGGGGAATCTACACAAACATAATATTCCATCTTTTGTCGCAATACGCTCTGTCAAACGATAAGTTGTCGGTTCCTTTTCGATTACCAGATTTCCTTTCCATCGGAGCAAATAAAAAATCTGTCTTGACAGGCAATATTCGCCATCCAAGACAGATTTTTATTGATTTGGTAGGCGAAAAATCGTTTCTTCGCTAAGCAGCCTTACCTGCAAAAACACTTTATTTCCCTTTGATCCTTCGGAAATGCTCCTGAATCTCCTTTTCATATCCCATATCCGAAGGCTCATAAAATTGCATGTCTTTAATCTCCTCTGGAAGATACTGCTGCTCTACATAGTGATTTGGATAGTCATGCGCGTATTTATATCCAGTTCCTCTTCCGAGATTTGCAGAACCTTTGTAATGCGCATCCTGCAGATGAGACGGTACTGTAGTCTTATGTGCCCGCACCGCTGCATTTGCAGCCATGATCGCATTGACTGCTGAATTACTCTTAGGCGCTGTCGCCACATATAGTACCGCCTGCGACAAGATGATCTGGGCTTCCGGCATTCCGACACGCTCCACCGCCTGCGCCGCGGCTACCGCCACAGAAATCGCCATCGGATCTGCATTCCCTACATCTTCTGATGCACAGATCATAATCCTTCTGGCAATAAACTTCACATCTTCCCCTGCATACAACATTTTTGCAAGATAAAAGACTGCGGCATCCGGATCGGATCCGCGCATACTTTTGATAAATGCAGAAATGGTATCATAGTGGTTGTCCCCTCCCTTATCGTAGCGCACAACTCTCTTCTGGATACACTCTGATACAACATCGATCGTAATGTGGATCTTTCCATCCTCCGACCGCTCCGTCGTCAATACCCCAAGCTCTATCGCATTCAGAGCATTTCTTGCATCTCCACCACAAATATCTGCAAGAAATTCCAGCGCATCTTCATCGATGATCGCATGATAACTTCCCATTCCACGCTCTTCATCTGTCAGCGCCCGCATGATCAATCTACGGATATCTTCTTTTTCCAGCGGCTTTAATTCAAAAATACTGGAGCGGGAAATCAACGCGCCGTTGACTTCAAAATAGGGATTTTCCGTAGTCGCTCCAATCAGGATGAGCGTACCATCTTCTACAAACGGGAGCAGATAGTCCTGCTGTCCTTTGTTAAACCGATGGATCTCATCGACAAACAAGATTGTCTTCTTCCCATACATTCCCTGATTGTCTTTTGCCTGCCTGACAACCTCCTCCATATCTTTCTTGCCCGCAACTGTCGCATTGATCTGAGTGAAATTGGCACTAGTCGTATTGGCAATCACCTTTGCCAGTGTTGTCTTCCCGGTTCCCGGAGGTCCATAAAAAATAATAGAACTCAACTTGTCCGCCTTGATTGCCCGATAAAGCAGCTTATCTTTTCCAATTATATGCTGCTGTCCTACCACTTCCTCCAGAGTCTTCGGACGCAGACGCGATGCAAGCGGAGACTCTTTTTTCTTTGTCGTTTCTCTCATATAATCAAACAGATCCATATCTTTTCCTCCTATGAAATTCCTGCCAGATCACGGATAACCTCCCCGGCAATGATCAGTCCTGCCACCGGAGGTACAAAGGAAATACTTCCCGGCAGTGAACGCTTATTTCCTTTTTCTTCTTCCGTAATATTTTTTGAGACATCGACCGGCTTTTCTTTTGAGTAGAGTACTTTTAAATGTGCTACTCCCCGGTTCTTCAATTCCTTTCTCATCACCTTACAGAGCGGGCAGACAGATGTCTTTGTAATATCTGTAATTTCAAATAATTCCGGATGAAGCTTATTTCCCGTTCCCATACTGCTGATCATCGGAATCCCTCTCTGATCGGCAATCTGAGCAATCGCAAGTTTTGCTGTCACTGTGTCGATCGCATCGACGATATAATCGATATTCCCATCCAAAAGCTCCGCTGCATTCTCCTCAAGGACGAATGTTTCATGGACTGTTACTTCTGTTTTTGGGCAAATATCCTGAATTCTTTCTTTCATCACCCTCGTCTTGTATTGTCCGATCGTACTGTGATAAGCAATCGATTGCCGATTGATATTGGTCAGTGATACGGTGTCATTATCCACCAGGATCAAATGACCGATACCACTTCTTGCCAGTGCCTCAATACAGTGTGATCCAACTCCTCCCACACCGAATACAAGTACTGTCTTCTCCTTCAAACTTTCTACACAATCTTTTCCAATCAGTAACTCCATTCTGGAAAATTCATTTATCATCTTGTTACTCCTTTATCTATAATTGTTCTCTCTTCTGTTATTCGCCTGCATCTCCGGCAGATTCACCATTTTCCTCTCCAATCATTCTATGGGAGGATCAACTCTTCCACTGTCACAAATTCATAACCACTCTCTTTTAAAATATCCACAATTCTGAGAGCCGCATTCACAGAACTTTCATAACAGTCATGCATTAAAATAATATCATTTTCTTTGACTTCCGTCACTACCTTGTTCACAATTTCATCCGCATTTTTCGTCGTCCAATCAAGCGTATCCACAGACCAGTTTACTGGCAAAACCTGCATCTCTTTTTCCAGACCTTTCTGCCATGCCCCAAACGGCGGGCGCATAAACGACACCGGCTCACCGGTAATTGCAGAAATTTTTTCGTTGGTCATCCGAATCTCTTCCATCGCCTTTTCATCTGACAGTTTTGTCATCTCTACATGATGAAACGTATGATTTCCAACGATATGTCCATTTTCGTACATTTCCTTTACAACAGTCTCATTTCCGTCTATATTGGATCCGATCAGAAAAAATGTTGCCAAAACCTCCCTCTCTTTTAATCCTTCCAAAAGTTTCGGCGTCCATACCGGATGCGGACCATCATCAAATGTAATCGCTATCTTTGGCTTCTCCACTCCCGCCGTAATAGCTCCATCAGCCTCCTCAGCCTCCCGACCACTTCCCGCCTTCAAAATCAGGCATACTAAATATAACATCCCAAGAAATTGCAGTATAGATTTTCTATGCAAACCACTTTCCCTCCCCCTCTTGCTCATATCATATATATGAACCACAATAAAAAAGAATGTGTCCCCGCTCCATGTCATACACATTCTGACATTTCCTTGAAACACACTCTTTCTTTTTGGCTATCTATCTTTCCGGGCACGCTGTGTCCTGTTTTCACTTTTCTTGGAAGGATTCTGTGCCTTCTTTTTATTTTTCTTTGAAGGATTCTGCGCCTTGCTTTTATTCTTCTTTCGGATACTGTAACCAAATGTCCCCAGTTCTCTCCCGGTTTCTAAATAGGAACCATGCGAATACGCAAGAAGTTCTGCCTGATTCAGTTCAAACTTCCCACCTGCAGACATATAAGTTCCATCGACCTGTACCGCCTCCACCGTCGCAAGAAACATATGATGAGATCCAAGTTCCTTTACCTCTGTTACTTTACACTCGATATTGACAGGGCTTTCTACGATTGTCGGTGCATAGCGAAGTTTTTCCGCTTTTCCTCTTGTAAGCCGAGTCTCTTTCCACTTATCCACATCCCTGCCGGATTTTACTCCACAATAATCTGTCGCATGCACAAGATCTTTTGTCGTCAGATTGATCACAAACTCTCCTGAGCTGCGAATCATTTCATAGGAATAGCGTTCTGGTCTCACAGAAATATATGCCATCGCTGGATTCGTACAGATTGTCCCTGTCCATGCAACTGTGATAATATTGGTATTGCCATCGGCATCCCCGACACTCACCATCACTGCTGGCAGTGGATAGATCATATTTCCCGGTTTCCATAATTGTTTCTCCATATCCTGTCCCTTCTATTGCTGCAACGCAATTACGAAATTCGGAATTAACTGTTTCTTTCTGGAAACAACTCCCTTTAAGATAATGTCTTCCGTATCTTCTCTCAAATCAAACGCATCAAATACCTGCTCCCTTGCACCTGCACCGTCACACAAAAGCTCTGTGGACTCTTCAATAATATTCGTTAACATAAAGAAAATGCGATCCAATCCCTGACTGTACATTGCCTCCTTCAGATAAGGAATCAACTTTTCCTTGATGTCATGCAGTTCATCTTTGTTCATTGAATTGATCTGCCCAACACCGAACTCCACATCTCCAATATTAAATTTCTTAAAGTCCTGGAAACATATTTCCTCCGCAGTCTTATTCTTCAGATTGCTTCCCGCATTAAACATCTCTCTTGCAAGGCTCTCAATATCAATATCTGCAATCTTCGCAAGTGACTCCGCCGCTCTTCGATCCACATCAGTGCACGTAGGCGAACGGAACATCAGTGTATCGGAAATAATTGCAGAACACAGAAGGGATGCGATCATCCTGTCGATCATAACCCCCTGTTCCTCATACATCTGATAAACAATCGTTGCAGTACATCCAACCGGCTGGTTTCTGAAATATACCGGTCCGATCGTCTCAATGCTTCCAAGTCTGTGATGATCTATGATCTCCTGGATATCTGCCTCTTCGATTCCATCCACAGCCTGAGATTTTTCATTGTGATCCACTAAAATCAGCTGTTTTTTTCTTGCATCGATCAAAAGCCTTCTCGAAATCAATCCGACAAATCTTCCTTTTCTGTCTACAACCGGGAAATCACGGAATCTCTTCTTTGTCATCACATCTTTGATATCTTCCACATAATCACTCATCTTAAATGTCGTCAGATTTTCCTTACTCATAAAATGCTTTACCGGAATACTCTGATTAATCAATCTGGCTACAGTAAATGTATCATGCGGCGTACTAATCACAACACACTGTCTTTCTTCTGCCAGCTTTTTAATCGTCTTTGACACTTCCGATCCCTGGCAGACAACAATACAGCTTGCCTCCATCTCAAGAGCACACAGCTGTGATTCATAACGATTCCCCAAAACTACCAAGTCATCTTTCTCAATAAAGTTCTCGAGAAGTTCCGGGCTGGATGCTGCAATCACAACCTTCCCTTTCACAAAATATCCATGTTCATTTCCTGTCACAATCGTACCATCTAAAGTCTGGACGATATTTCGATACTGCGTACGCGCTTTCGCAAGAATATGACTGTCATACACATCCATATAAGAAGTCGCAATATCTCCGATCGTGATCAGACCTTCTAACATATTCTCCTTTGTGATCGGCATCGTCTTCGTATTCGATTCCTTCATCTGCCGCCACGCTTCTTTGATCGACACATGACCTTCAATTCCTGATACCCTGCTAATATCGAGATCCTTAACTTGAATCTGCACGTTCGACAGAAGTCCCGGTTCTTCTACTCCAAATCTGTCTAAAATATACTGTGTCTCTTCATTAACCTGGCCGGCTCTTTTTGCAACATATTCCTGGCCGGTTACTTTCCTCTTTAAATTTGCATAAGCAAGTGCAGAACAGATAGAGTCCGTATCTGGATTCTTATGCCCTACAACATACACTTTTCTATTCTTCTTCTTTTCTGATGTCATAATCCAATCCCTCATCAACAATTCATTTATACTATATAGTAAGCCATTTTTTCTTCTGTTCGTCAACCTTATTTTTTCATGGAATTGTTTTTTTTGCATACAGTCTGTTATTTTTTTGCCAAAATTTTTCTTTTCTGTTTTTCCGAAAGAATCTATGCTATAATAGAAGAAAATTATGAAAATTGAGGTGTAGAGCATGAGTGAAGAACAATTTACAACAGAAACTATGGCTGACTACGAAGGACAATTTGACAATGCAGATCCATGGCATATCGTTTCAAAATATATGGAACAACAGACCGATCTTCCAGTCAAAATTGAAGGAATCGTAAATGGAGGAGCTATCGCCTATATCGAAGGACTCCGTGGATTTATCCCTGCCTCCAAGCTTTCTCTCTCCTATATCGAAGATCTTGAGACTTATCTGCTCAAAGAGATTAAGGTTCGTGTCATTGATATCGATCCTGCTGAGAACCGCCTCGTTCTCTCTGCCCGCGAGATTTTAAAAGAAGAGCAGGCTGCAGAGCGCGCAAAAAAGGTCCAGGAGATTCCTGTCGGAAGTATCCTCTCCGGAACAGTGGACTCTCTCCAGTCTTACGGCGCATTTATTCTCTTAGAAAACGGACTGTCTGGTCTGGTGCATGTATCACAGATTTGTGAAAAAAGAATCAAATCTCCGGCAGACGTTCTCAAAACAGGGGAAGAAGTTCAAGTGAAAGTAATCGGAATCAAAGATGGTAAGATCAGTCTCAGTATGAAGGCATTGTTAGAAGAACCAGAAGAGGAAGAAGAAGCGGTCGAGATCCCAAAATCAGAGGAAATCGGAACAAATCTTGGCGATTTGTTTAAAAACATTCAATTATAATCCCTTTCTAAGTAAGATAAAGAAAGTGCTGTCAGCAATGGTACTCTGTTTTCATAGAACAGCTCCCATTCTGACAGCACTTTCTTTTTATGACACTGTATTGTCTCTCACAATTTTTCACATTATATATGCACAGTGCCACCTCTTTTTCAACTCATGCTACGATGCCATGACTTTTTCACTCTCAAATGCCTTCACGATCACACCAGTCAGAATTACTCCCATCCCAAATGTCATCAACAGTGTGATCACATAATGTAGTATCGTCACTTCCTGTGTCAAAATCTCTTTTAATACAACTGAACTGTTATAAACTGGAATCCAGTAAGAACTTTCTGGCGTATTTCCAAATGAAAACATCGTTGACAGTCCGATAACAAGAATCAACATGTACATCGGCATAATATAGCTGCTTGCCTCTTTCATTGATTTTGCAAAAACAGATACCAAAGCAATTAATGTAGAGTATAAGAAAGATAATGCGATCAACAGCGCGCCTAACATGATGATCTGTTTCACATCCATGCTGATCTTGAATCCATCTCCGATATTGCCTCCCATCGTCTTTGCCATGATCGGCATGCAGGCAACCATCGCCGCCACATAAATGATTGAAGAAATTCCTGTCAGTGCCATCAGTGCAAATACCTTCCCGAGCACAATCGAACTTCGCTTCACCGGTGTCACAAGCAGGCTCGCCATCGTTCCCCGCTCTTTCTCCCCTGTGATCATGTCAACTCCAAGTCCCATAGCACCTGCAAACAGCAAGATGGTAATAAAATACGGAAGCATCATGCCAAGTACTTTGCCGTTTACTTTATCTTCATCTTTAATCTGGATTGCTTCGCTTTCTCTATCTATCTTAAAAATCTCAATCTGCTCCAGATTTCCGACTCTCTGTCCCAAAAGTGCCTGTCTGTACGTCTCCAGTAATGTCCCTCCAACTGTATCGAATGCTTCTTTGGAATAGTCTTCACCTGGATTATAATATGGAAGAATCTCCGGGATCTCATCTCCCGTCTGATATTCTGCAATCTTATGATCCATATTTTCCGGGAAAGAAAGAAGTAAATCTACATCTCCTTTCAGAATCTTCTCTTTTACTTTCTCTACCTCCCCTTCTTTGACAGGTTTCACCTTAACCTCTGCCGCCTCGCAAAACTGTTGAAAGCTTTCCGGTTCATTTTCCACATAGACAATCGGGGTATGTCCTTCTATATTTGACAACATCCGTTTCTGAAATGTTCCGGTGACCATCAAAATTCCAATCATAATCGCCACCGGCAGAATAAATACCGAAAACACCATTTTTTTATCCCGAAAGATACGTGCCATTTCTTTTTGAAAAATCTGTTTGATTCCATTCATCTTTTATTCCCTCCTCAACTTATAAAACTCAAAAAATGCATCTTCCAGATCCTGCGCATTCGTCTGTTGAAGAAGTTCTTCCAGCGTTCCTTCCGCAACCTTCGTCCCATCGATAACAATTCCTATGCGGTCACAGAGTTTTTCCGCTTCCGACATAATATGTGTCGACACAATCACCAGTTTCCCTTCGTCTCTCAGCTTTCTCAAATAGTCTGTAACATTTCTCGCTGTGATAATATCAAGCCCATTGGTCGGCTCATCAAAGATCACCACTTCTGGATCGTGTACAAGGCTAACTGCGATTGCTGCTTTCTGCTTCATACCCGTGGAAAGTTCTTTGATCTGTTTATGTGCAAAATCTTTGATTTCAAAATACTCAAACAACTCTTCTTTTCTTTTTTTCAGGTTTTCCTCCGGAACATTGTGAAGTCTTCCGAAAAAGTCAAACAGATAATCTGTTGTGAACTGCGGATCGAGCTTGATATCACTTGTAAGAAATCCAATCTTTTTGCGGACTTCCTCCGGCTCTTCCTGCACTTCATGTCCTGACACATAAATCTCACCCTTTGTCGGTTTGAGGATTGTCGCAATGCAGCGAAGCGTCGTTGTCTTTCCTGCCCCATTCGGTCCAAGCAATCCGTAGATTTCCCCCTTCTTTGCTCGCAGGCTCACATCATCGACTGCAACTTTCCGGCTGCTCTTTGTCTTTGATTCTTTCATCTGCTTCTTATTCAGCTTATAGATCTTCGTAAGATTTTTAATCTCTATCATCTCTCACCCTCCATATCTTATACACATTCATCGGCATCTTTTTGTACTAATATATTAGTACAATACTATATGGTGGGTGCTTTGTCAATTGTTTTTTCTACCTCTTTCGATCTCGCTTTCTGTAATAAATCAATCCAAGTAACAGAGAAGCTCCAAGCAACGCCGCAATGAGCTTTGCGACTGTCGCTGTATCTCCGGTTTTTGGTGTATCCTTCTTTCCTGTACTCTCCTCTGGAAGCTTCTCTTTCTCTGATTTCCTATTATAAAGTGTAATCTTTTGCACTTCTTTTCTAGGTTCCACACGAAACTTCATTTTTTCTGCCTTCTGATATCCGAATGGTGCCTCTGCTTCTACCAGTACATATTCTCCCTCCGGCAACTTTTCAATCTGTTTTGGTTCTTTTTCTGTTTTCCATTTTTCGACAATTACCTTTCCCTGTAAATCTTCAATCTGAAGTACGGCGCCCTCTACCGGTTTTTTTGTATCCGCATCCAGTTTTTCCACTTCTATATTGGTATGTTCATTTTCTAGTTTCAGGCAAAGTCTTTGCTTCCCTTCGCTGTATCCCTCTTCATCTACTGTAAATTCAGTAATCTGCTCGGACAGAATATACCCCGGAAGTGTCTCTTTCTCCTGAATGCAATATGTGCCAGGCTTTAGATATTCCAAAAGAATCTTTCCATCCTGATCTGTCACATACATTTTCTTTTCAAACTTCGGCAGTTTCTCGTCCTCCTTCTTCCAAACCGAAAACGAAACTCCTTCCAGTGGCTTTCCGCTCTTTTTGTCTGTCTTAATAAGTTCTGTCGTCACTGGCACATTCGCAACTGTCAGCTCCTCTGTCACAATTTCTGTCACTTGATCTTTGTATTTTAATTCAACTTCATACTCCTTTTTCAGACGGACATATCCTTCCGGCTGTTTTTTCTCCTTTACAACATATTTCCCCAGATACAGATTTTGGGAACATCCCCCTTTTTCCGAAACTTCCACCGTATCAACCTGTTCTCCTTTTTCTGCATGTACTGTCTGGTCAGCTGTCACAATATCTTCTGCAGCAAAGATTTCAAAAACAGCTCCTGAAAGAGTTTCCTTCGTTTTTTGATCTATTTTCTGAAGCACAATCTTTCCTTTTGCACTTCGGTTGCTGTAACGAATCACCTGTGCCTCCGCCCACGTTGCTCCTTCTTTCACTTCAAACGGAAGTAATTCCCCCTTCAGATATCCCTCCGGCGCTTTCACTTCCTCTAGATAATACTGTCCCTTTTTCAATTTCTGTGGAAAAGTAAATTGTCCTTTCTTATCTGTCTTAAAAATAGAAGTCTTCATATGCTCTGGATAATACACTTCCATTTCAATTGGTTTTTTTCTGCTGTCCAGCAGCCTAAATTCCACTCCTGCTGCCTGAATCTGCTTCCCAGTCTCCTGATCCACTTTTACAACGGTGATCGGAGATGTGATCAGTTTATCTTCCTTGTAAATTCCTCGCAGCACTACCTTTTCCTCCTTGATCGTAATTTCAAATGGTCTGACTGGACGATACCCCTCTGGTGTCTTCGTTTCTTTCACAACATAAGTCCCGAAAATCAACCTTCCCCTTGGATATTCTTTAGATACTGTAGTCGCAAACCCACGCTCATCTGTCACCAGCTTTATAACTTCTTTTCCACTTGTTTTTTCATAGACAGTAAATTCTGCGCCTGCAAGTCCCTGAAGGGTATCTTCATCCTCATTTTCATTTTCTGCTAATTTCATGATCTCAAAATCCCCGCGGATGATTTCCTCCTTCGAAGAAACCGATTGATAAAAAATTTCTGCTGTCTCTTCTCCCGGCAACAGCTCTACTTGATAGATCGTCGGATCGATATTGTATCCTTCCGGCGCCTTCGTCTCCTTCACCTGATACTTTCCGGTTAAAAGTGGTTTGCTTTCTGCCTTGCCCTCATCATCCGTGACAAGCGTCTGGAGAACTGTACCTTCTTTGCTGCTCACCGTGTATTCTGCACCTTTTAAAGATGCATATGGGGACTTTTTCTCCTGATCTGCCTCCTTGTCTGCTTTCTGAAGACGAATGATCCCTTTCTGCGGCTTTTCCTCAGATACAACGACAATCTCCACTTCCTGCAGTTGCACACTTTGATCAATCGCAACTGTATAACCAAATGGTGCCTTGACTTCCCGTATCGTGTAAATCCCATAGGGGAGCAGCTTTGAAACCGCCTCTCCCTTTTTGTCTGTCGTAAGCGTATCCTGCTTCTTACCGTTCCTGTCGAAAATTTCATAGACCGCCCCCTCAAAGGATCCCTCCCCCTGAGGTTTTCCCTGCTGTGTCTCTGCGTCAATTTTCTTCAATCTGATTTTTCCTGTAGGAACCCACTGCACATTGAGCTGAACTGGTGCTGTCGGTGTCACTGCATAGCTGCCTACTCCCATAATCTGAGTATCTTCTCCGGTTCCGATGATCAAGGAGCGCCATTCATTGGTAATACTTCCGTAAATTTCCCCGCTCTGATAGGTTTCTTTCATATCTATCGGTGCTCTCAAATAAAACTGTTCGCCTCCGGAAATATGACCGATTCCAGTCTCTTCCGTCCCTCTGCTTTCATTTACAAGCACCATTTTTTCCCGCAGAGGAAGCGCAATCTCATTTTCCGGATCTCCTGACAGAACCAGACTTTCTGTGCGCTGTCCTTCACTGTCTATATAGGCCGTCACATCAGAATCCGAAAAAGATAATGCCGCCTCCGGCACTTTCAACCCTTTGATGTGCTCTAATTTCCATTGAAAATCTTTCTTTAAGTCTTCATAAAATACTTCGTTTTCCAGACCTGTTCCGTGAAACGCGGCATCAAAATCATAATCTGCAAAAATCCATGAGAGGAACATGTGGGAATATGCATAGCGCTCATCCCACGACACAACTCCAGATATTTCCGGATCCGGAATCTGCCAGAATCCTTCTCCTACAACCGCTTCCCCCGGCTGCCCCGTTGAAAAATAAATGGCTTTTGCAAGCACTTCATTGTTTTGCAGAACTTCTCCTGCATAAATCCCATCTGCCGGCGTCTCCTTTGCTGGCTGCAGACAATATCCTACATTGCCATTGATATAAAATAAATTTGTGGAATACTGATGATAATAAATCTCTCTTCCTGTTTCAATCGTTACTTGCTCCGTCTGTGCTTTTGCCTCCTTCGGAAAACACAGGGCAGTACAAAAAAGCATTGCCGCAATACATAGCAACACCATCTGTCTTCCTTTTCTCATAAATGATTCCTTTCTCTTTTCAAATTTTCTTCCGATCACTCTGTCTAAAATAGAATCGTACAAAAACTCTATCCATCCGTCGATTCTATCTGTTTCCAACAAGCATAGGCATCACACTTCTTTCATCATCAAATTAAAAACATACTGGAATAACTGGCAGAACTGCCTGATCCATGTAAAAAGGGAAAGAATCTCCCTTAGAATTACTCTTTCAGTGTAACATATCTATTCCGAAAGTCAATATCCACTTCAACAAAAAAACAATCTATGGCAACTATCATTTTCTTCGACTACCGCCATAGATTGTTTTCATTTCTCTCTCATCTGTCGTTTTCGCTATCTGTCTCTTTTCTGGAATCCCCGCCGAAAATCAATTCAATCTTTGTCCCTTTGCCTAGATTACTGCAGATCTGAATCTTTGCATCGTGGAGAAGCGCACCGTGTTTTACGATAGAAAGTCCAAGCCCAGTTCCTCCGTTTTCCCGGGAGTGACTCTTATCCACCCGATAAAACCGCTCAAAAACACGTTCTTTTTCTTCCTCTGGAATACCAATTCCAGTGTCTTCCACAATGACCTTTGGGCCTTCCAGTGTATTTCCTGTCCACACACTGACTTTTCCGCCTTTGACATTATACTTTACTGCATTTTCACAGAGGTTATAGATCATCTCATCAAGGATCTGACGGATTCCATTATAAAAAACATGTTCTCCTGACACTTCAAATCGTACGCTCTTCTTTTCCGCCTGCGGAGCAAGCCTTGTGCATATTTCTCTTACAAGCAGATAGAGATCTACCTCTTGCTTCTCCAGCTCAATGCTCTTCTCATCTAACTTGGAAATCTTGATAATGTCTTCCACAAGTGTGATCAGACGGCTCGCCTCATTGTAAATCCGCTCTGAAAATCCCTTCATATCTTCCGGCCGCACCAGCCCATTTTTCATAATCTCCGCATATCCTGAAATAGATGTCAACGGCGTCTTCAATTCATGGGAAACATTTGCAGAAAATTCTTTCCGCATCTCAGCCGCCTTTTCCTTTTCCCGGTTCTGCACATCGATTCCCTGCAAAAGTGGTGTCAACTCTTCATACACATCATTCTCGAGCGGATGTTCCAGATCCAAATGATTGATTGGATCGATCAGACGCTTTGTCTGCCATTTTGCCAGCAGATAAGCTCCCGCCACCATCAAAAGAAAGATCCCAATGATGTATGGAAGAAGCTTCCGAATTGTTGGAAGCACATTATCAATAGTCTGGGAGGCACGAAGAACCGTCCCATCCTGCAGTCGGATCGCATAATAGAACGTCTTTTGTCCAAGTGTATCGGACGTTCTTACTGCTTCCCCTGTCCCGTTTTCCATCGCTCCTTTGATTTCTTTTCGGTTTTTATGGTTTTCTAACGTCGTATCGTCTTGTACAGAGTCATAGAGTACTGTACCATCCTGACCGACTAGTGTAAGCCTGGTACGTTTTTGCACATTGTCCATGACATTCAGATATTCTTCTCCAGCAATATCGACTGCCGCCTGAATATATTCCGCCTCCTGCCTAAGTTCTGCGGTTTTATTCATAACTGTCTGCTGATAAACTGCCGCAACGGTCAGGATTCCCGAGATCAAAAGTGCAAGAAACGCAACTAGACACATGCTTCTTTGTATCTTACGTCTCATCCTGTCCTCCCATTCGGTAGCCTACTCCACGCACAGTCTCAATCAAATCTCCTGCACTTTTTAACTTCTGTCTAAGTGTACGGATATGAACATCGATCGTCCTTGTCTCCCCATCGAAATCATATCCCCATACTTCCTCCAAAAGTCTGTCTCTTGACAAGACAATATTTTTATTTCGGATCAGAAGCTCCAAAAGTTCAAATTCCTTCAACGTCAATGTGACAGGGATTCCATCCACTCTCACTTCATGTTTTTTCTGATCCAGCATAAGATTTCTGATCTCATACTGTGTGCTTTTCTCTTCCCGCTTCGTCCTTCTTAACACCGCTTTCACGCGCGAGATCAGCTCCATCATTCCAAACGGCTTCGTCACATAGTCATCTGCGCCGCTGTCCAACCCGATCACTTTGTCATACTCTGCCCCTTTTGCTGTAACCATGATCACCGGGATATCCTTCGTCTTTGCTGAACTTTTGAGCTTCTTCAAAAGGGAAATACCGTCCTCTCCCGGAAGCATGATATCAAGCAGAACAAGCTCTGGCGTCTCAAATGCCAAAGCTTTCATAAATGCAGTCCCATCTGGAAATCCACAGGCTTTCATCCCTGTGGACTCCAGTGTATATACGACCAATTCCCGGATGTTACTGTCGTCTTCCACGCAATAAATCATCTTCGTTCTCTCCTTTATCTATCTCTCCACAAGCTGTCCGTCTTTGTGCACGCCTGTGATAGAGAATTCTACCCATTCTGCAATATTTGTTGCATGGTCTCCAATACGCTCGAGATACTTCGTGATCATAATCAAATCAATCGCTTTCTCGCCCTGCTTTCCGCCATCCTTCAGAATCAATTCTACCAGTTTCGCCTTTACAAGTTCAAACATTCTGTCCACTTCGTCATCGGCAAGCATGACCTTCTGCGCCATCTCCAAATCTTTATTGACATAGGCAAGGATACTGTCATGAACCATCTTGCTCGTTGCTTCTGCCATCGTCCCGATTACCGAAATATCTCTCGCTTCTGACATTCCAGCAGAAATGATAATCTCCGCGATATCTGATGTCTGATCTCCGATCCGCTCCATATCTGTGATCATTTTCAGCGCCGCAGAAATCTGGCGCAGATCTCTTGCCACCGGCTGCTGCTGAAGCAGAAGTTTTAAGCACAGTCTCTCGATATCTTTCTCAATCTGATCAATCTCTTCATCTTCGCTCATGACGAGCTTTGCAAGTTCCAAATCTCCGTTTCTCAGAGCCTTTGTCGCATTTGCAATTGCTTTCTCACAAAGGCTTCCCATAAAAATAAGCTGTTCACTGAGTCGTTCCAGCTGCATATCAAACTTATTGCGCATCTCTTATCCAAACCTCCCTGTAATATAATCTTCCGTTCTCTTATCTGATGGAATCGAGAACAATTTTTCTGTATTGTTATATTCAATCATCTCACCAAGAAGGAAAAACGCGGTATTGTCCGACACGCGCACTGCCTGTTGCATATTGTGTGTAACCATGACAATAGTATAGTCTTTTTTTAGTTCCATGGCAAGGTCTTCAATCTTCGATGTTGAGATTGGATCCAATGCAGATGTCGGCTCATCCATCAAAAGCACTTCTGGCTGTACTGCAAGCGCTCTTGCAATACAAAGTCTCTGCTGCTGTCCGCCGGACATTCCAAGTGCACTTTTCTTCAAACGGTCCTTTGTTTCCTCCCAAATTGCTGCCTGGCGAAGCGATTTTTCCACAATATCATCTAACTTTGCCTTAGAATGGATCCCATGTGTACGCGGTCCAAATGCAATGTTGTCATAAATACTCATTGGAAATGGATTTGGCTTTTGAAATACCATTCCGACACGTTTTCTGAGAAGATTCACATCCATCCTTCCATAAATGTCCTCTTGATCCAGTAAAATCTGTCCGTCGATCCGACATCCTTCCACAAGATCATTCATCCGGTTGATCGACTTTAACAAAGTAGATTTTCCACATCCGCTCGGCCCAATAAATGCAGTGATCTTGTTTGCCTCGATTTCCATATTAATATTTTTCAGCGCCTTAAAATCGCCATAATATAAATCTAGGTTCTTTACACTAATTTTCCCCATTTCCATTTCCTTTCGTAATCTTTTTCGCAATATATCCGGACAGGCAGTTGATTCCGACAACAAGTACAAGAAGTACGACCGCCGTCGCATAAGCCTGATCCATGTAAAGTCCTTCACTGGACAGATTGTACATATGTACGGCAAGGGTTCGCCCAGATCCCATCACACTTTTCGGCACTGCCGGAACAGTTCCCGCTGTATAGATCAGCGCTGCCGTTTCCCCAACAATTCTTCCGACCGCCAGAATTACACCTGCAAGAATTCCCGGTACTGCCGATGGCAGAACTACACAAAAAACCGTCCGGAGTTTTCCCGCTCCTAACCCAAAGCTTCCCTCACGGAAACTATCTGGAACTGATTTTAATGCTTCCTCTGTTGTTCGGATGATCAGTGGAAGAATCATGATTGCCAATGTAAATGCCCCCGCAAGTAGAGAATATCCCCAGCCGAGTGTTGTTACGAAAAACAACAATCCGAATAATCCGTAAACAATCGACGGGATTCCCGACAACGTTTCCGTCGTAAGTCGGATGATTTCCACAAATTTATTTCCTCTCTTTGCATATTCTACAAGAAAGATTGCGGCAAAAATCCCAAGCGGTACTGCAATTACAAGCGATAACGCAGTCATTCCGATTGTATTTAACAGCGCCGGCATCAAAGATGCATTTTCTGAAGTATATTTTAATGCAAACAGATCTGGTGTCAGATGCGGAAGTCCTTTGATCAAAATGTATGCAATCAAAAATAAGAGAACTGCAAAAGTTGCCACTGCTGACAACATCACAAGGAGCATCAAGATTAACGATCCAGGTCTTCGTCTGTAAGCACGAAGTTTTTGTCCAATTGTCTGCCTATTCATGTTGTGCCCTCCTGTTCAACAATGATACGGAAAGATTGATCAGCAGGATAAAGACAAATAAAACAACGGCAGTTGCAATCAGTGCCTCTCTGTGAAGTCCTGCTGCATATCCCATCTCCAGCACAATATTTGCCGTAAGAGTACGAACACCTCTCACAATCCCCGCAGGCATTCTCGCCTGGTTTCCTGCTACCATGATCACTGCCATCGTCTCTCCGATCGCACGTCCGATCCCCAGTACAATTCCTGCTACAACACCTGATTTTGCTGCCGGGAGAACAACCGAAAAGATACTTCGCTCATGTGTCGCCCCCAGTGCAAGTGCACCCTCATAATAATGCGCCGGCACAGAACGGATCGCTGACTCTGTGACACCGATGATCGTCGGAAGAATCATCATTCCAAGTAAGATAGATGCAGTCAGAATGCTGCTTCCATTTCCACCCCAGTGAAATTTCTGGCAGATGTCTCTGATCAATGGCACAAGTACTACCAATCCAAAAAATCCATATACAACGGACGGGATTCCTGCCAAAAGTTCGGTAGCACCTTTCAGCACCGGATAGATTTTCTTTGGACAATATTTTGCCATAAATACCGATGTCAGAATTCCGATCGGAACTCCTAAAATAATTGCTCCCGCAGTGACATAGATACTTCCCATGATCATCGGGAGGATTCCGAAGATTTCATTGGTCGGCTTCCACCTCTCTCCGGTCAAAAATTCCATAAATCCAATTTCCTTCATTGCAGGAATTCCATTTGCGAATAAAAATACACAAATGAGAGCCACCGCCAGCACCGAAGTACAGGCGGCGATGAAAAACACTCCCTGCATGAACTTTTCTTTCCATGCTTTCATATTGTTTTTTCCCTCTTATCCATCTTTCTCAGGCTGTTTTGCAAGCAATTCCTGAATTAGTTTAACTCATCCCAAGCAAGCACTTCACCTGTATAGATTTCTTTTATCTGATCACTTGTGAGCTCATCCATCGGATTTGCTTTATTTACGATTACTGCAATTCCATCTGTTGCGATCACAGTTGCTTTTAACTGCTCTTTCTCTTCATCCTTCAATTCTCTGGACGCCATTCCAATATCACAGATTCCATCGATTGCAGAAGTCATACCTGTTGTGGAATCACTTGTCTGAATCTCAATCTCTGCACTTGTGTTCACTTTTAAATAAGCCTCTTTTAACTTCTCCATCACCGGTGAAATAGAAGAAGATCCTGCGACAACAATCTTTCCTTCTGGCTTGCTGCCCGCATATGGCTTCACATCGTCAAGAGAAATATATCCATTATCAGATACGATTTCCTGTCCCTCTTCACTCAGAATGTAATCGATGAAATCTTGTGTCACTTCGCTTACTTCTTCCTTTGTAGCAATGTTAAATGGTCTTGCCACTTTGTAGGAACCATCTTTGATATTGTCTTCTGTCGCTTCCGCTCCATCTACTTTCACAGCTTTTACACTGTCATCAAGAGATCCCAGAGAAATATAACCGATAGCATACTCATTGCCTGCTACTGTTGACATCATAACAGATGTACTGTTTGTAATATTTGCCTCTTCCGTTGTATTATCTATTTTATTTCCTTCATCGTCTTTCTCTTCAATTCCCAGCAGCTCGATGAATGCTCCTCTTGTTCCTGAACCATCTTCTCTTGATGTCACAGAAATATCATTTGCAGAGTCAAATGAAGTATCAGTTTCTCCACTTGCTTCCGTTTTTTCATTCGTTTCTGCTTTTCCTTCTTCTTCACTGCTTCCGCAACCTGCTGCCATTGCTGCTGTCATAGATACCACTGCCATTACTGCTAAAAACTTTTTCATTTTCATACGATTTACTCTCCTTCAATCCGTCTTATTTTTCATTCTGCTTTCGTTTACAAGTGATACTATACTTGGCGATTGTTAAATTTAAAAACAGCCTTTTGTTAAATCTGTGTAAAATTATTTTACAAAAAAAGAAGCATGTCTTTTTACGGACACGCTCCTCTCATCATATCAAAACATATTCTTTTTTGATTAAGAAAGTCTCTTTTCAAAGTTTCCGACTGCCTTCGCACCTTCTGTAAAGATCATAAATGCATTCGGATCAATCTCTGAGACAATTCTTGTGATCTCATTCTGTTCGTATTTCGAAATCATAACAACAAATACTTTGGAATCTTCCTTCGTGTAGGAACCTTTTCCTTCCCACTCCGTCACACCGCGGCGCATCTCATTCATAATCGCCTGCTCAACCCCATCCTTCTTTGTAAAGATCATCACACTGAGACTAATGTTCTGCACATGCACCCGGTCACACGTCATTGCCATCACGGTCGCATAGATCAACGAGTAAACTGTAATTTCTATATCAAATATCATAAAACAGATTCCATACACGAAAATATTCATAAGAATACTTACTTTTCCAACACTGAATGACGGGTATTTCTTCGCACATACCATTCCTAGTGTATCCTGGCCTCCTCCGGAGCTTCCCCCTCTCAGGATCATTCCTGTTCCGACACCAGCAACAAGCCCTCCGATAATACACGCCGTCAGATAGTCTTCAATGATCGGTGTATTGGGAATCGGAATAAATGTCATAAACAACGTCTCAATTGTTGTCGTGTAGACAGACAACCAGAAAAATCCCCTTCCAAGTACTTTCCATGCCATGAAAAACAACGGTACATTTAATAACCAGAAAATAATACCGTCAAGATTGATCCCGCTAAGCGCGGCAATCTTCAGATAGTCTACAAGAAATGTACGGATCAACTGAGCAATACCTAAGAAAGTTCCATTATATAAATGCAGCGGTAAAATAATAATATTAACGCCCGCAGCAAACAGAAGACTTCCAAATGTTGCCCAGAGAAGACGTACAGCCATTTTCTTGTTCTTCAATTTCTCCATTCCTTTTTTCCTCCTAACGTACTCTTAGAGCGTGCCGGGAAGTGCTCTGACGAACTCCTCTCTGACACGCTCTAAGTTATTTTATCATTTCCAGGAACGATTGCCAACTCCTATTTGCTATTCTTTTCAGATTCTATTACGATTCCTTCTCCCGCTCCGATTCCTGCAGGCACGCTTTGATTGCTTCATTGAGCGATAACATCTTCTCATCAAGCGCCGAGACCATATCCGCACATTCTCTTAAGTCTCTGCTGATATATTCCGGTGCGTTCCCTTCAAATTTGTAATAAATCTTATGCTCAAGACTTGCCCAAAAATCCATCGCGATCGTACGGATCTGAATCTCAACCTTCGTATCGACAACACTGTCCGATAAAAAAATCGGTACAGAAACAAGCATATGATAACTCTTATATCCGCTCTCCTTCGGATTCTTGATATAGTCCTTGATCGACAGCACTTTCAAATCGCTTTGATTCCCGATCATACCTGCCAGCCGATAAATATCTGATGTAAAAGAGCAGATCAGTCTGACCCCCGCAATGTCATTGACATACTTAACCATATTTTCAATGGATGTCTCATGTCCATAGCGCTTCAACTTCTTTACAATACTCTCCGGTGACTTGATTCTAGATTTAATATGCTCAATTGGATTATACTTGTGTACATGCTGAAACTCATCATTTAATATTTCCAGTTTCGTTCCTACTTCTTTCATTGCGGCATTGTACAAAAACATGACAGTCTTCCAACTATCCACATCCTCGTAATTTTTTACCACTGTTCTCATCACGTTCCTTCTCTCCTTGTATCCGAAAAATCATTTGATACAATTATTATAACATAGGATGATTTAATTGTCTTAAATTTCACAATTTTTTAATATTCTTTATACTTTTTCGTATGTTGTCCCATTTTCTCCATAGAAGAAAGATAAGCACACCCTGTCCTTTTCTTTACTCCTCAATAATATGAATTTCCAGATAGTCAAAGTCGATGGAATCCACAAAATTATCCTGATAAAATCTTGCCTTGTCATGTCTCCGAAATTCACTGATTGTATGATTCAGCCAAATTGGTTTACTCAGATCAAATTCGTAACAGATTTCATCTAATGCACGGAAAATTTTATGTGTCCTCGTATCTTCCTCCTCAATACAGATGACCGTATCGCGTACCATCCGGTTGTCTTTAAATATCTTTCCCCATAATCGAAACATCTCTTTCATCTCCTGCCATCAAAAACTGTTATAGTATCTGGATCTGACACATCTGCATCGTAGACAGCGCCGCCTCGTGGCTCTCTGGAGTTACTCCTGCACAGCAGCTTCGATCCACAACAATGTCTGTCTCTGGAAGACGTGCTTTTAGAAGAAGTGCATTTGACACAACACAAATATCTGTGCAGAGACCGACAAGCTCAATGGATTCATATCCTTGCTCGGCAACATAATCAGCCAGAGCAATGCTTCCAAAAGTTTCCTTGTCAAAAATTCTGTCAGCATAAGGCTTCAGGCAGTCTATGATCTCCCAGCCTTCTGTTTCTTTGACACAGTGGATAACCGGAAGCGACTTCCCCTCTTTTGTCTGAAGGTAATCTTCTCCGTGGGTATCTCTTGTGAAAAGAAGTTCTGTCCCCATTTCCCGGGCAGCTTTTACTTTCTTCTCCACTGCTTCTACGATTTCCTGTGCCTCCTTTGTTCCAAGACTTCCATCTACAAAATCATTTTGCATATCCACAACGATCAGTGACTTTTTCATATTCATTCCTCATTTCAATTTTTTATTTTTCTCAGCCATTTTTCTTCCCTTTTATTTTGAGATAAACCGCTGAAAAATACAAGCCTTTTCTAATGGAAACAACAAATTTTGTACATACCTAAAAACAGAGAGGCTTTTTACACCTCTCTTCCAGTTTTTCTATTCGTTACGGATTGCCGCAAGCGGACTTAACCTCATAGCACGCAGCGCCGGGAAATATCCTGCTGCCATCCCGACCAAAATTGCAAATCCAAGGGAAGCCAGAATAAGCCAAATTGGAATATATGAAATGTCTCCTTCAAATCCCATCGCACTTCCCATGCTTCCGGCAATTGTATTGATTCCAAATGACAGAAGCATACTCAAAATATTTCCAATCACACCTCCCAAAAGCCCGATGAAACCTGCCTCGATCAGAAACATCTGTCTGATATTTTTCAGACTGCACCCAAGTACTTTGATGACACCGATCTCCTTAGTCCTCTCATAGATTGACATCATCATCGTATTGGCAATTCCAATTGCTGCTACAAGAAGTGATACTGCACCAATTCCTCCAAGTACAGCCTGAATGATCGCAAACTGACTCTGCATGCTTTTTAAATATTCTGCATTGCTGTTTGCGGTATATCCCATTTCTCGAATTTTGGCTGACACTTCCTCTACATAGTCAATATCATCTACCTGCACACAGGCGGACGAATATACAAATTCCTTATATGGCTTTCCAGACTTTGTCGTCGGCTGCCCGGGAATCGGCTTCGTTCCATACTCTTTTTTCAGAGAAGCAATCAGCGTATCCAGATCACAATATACATAATAAGAATGTGAATTATAGGTGTTTAAGTCTCCCTTCACCATCCCACTGGCATGGACAACATATTTTTTTGGCACTTTTGCGCTTGCCTGGTTTCCTCCCTGCCCTTCATTCTTGCCAAGTGACTGTTCCAAAGAACTTGTTCCATTCTGTTTGGAAGCCAAATATGCATCTGAATCTAAGATTAAGAACAAAGAATCCTTCATGTAATCGATTTCTGGCAGTTTTCCGGTTTCCCAATATCCTTTTCCTGTATTTTTTTCATAAAGCATCTCAGGAATCAAATTACCGATGATCAGCTCCAAATTGGATGTCTTTGTCTCTGGAAGACGACTCCCCTCTATCAGTGGAATATTTTGCTCCTCCAATGCTTCCGGACGCATTCCTCTCAAATCAATGTATCCCTCATAATTTCCTTTGAGAATCATCGCTGACATTGACAACACCGGAGACGCCATTTTCACATGTTCTATCTTGCTCAACTCTTCGATGGCCTCATCTGTAATGTATTTTTCCGACTCCTGATCCTGATGCATCATATCACTGCTGATGATGACACCGCCTCCCCCATTATTCTTCCCAGTGACATCAATATTTGTAATCCCACCAGATTCCTCCACTTGCTTATACATGGATTTCTGCATGCCAAGTCCGAGTGAAATCATCACGACAATGGAAGCTGTACCGATCACCACACCAAGAACAGTCAGAAAAGTCCTGAGTTTTCTGCGCTTTAAATTTCCACTACTCATCCTCAGTAAGTCTATCAAACTCATCTGCCAAGCTCTCCTCCTCTTCTTGAAGCTTTCTTTGTTTTTTCTTCTTTACGATGATAATCGCAGCAATCCCTCCCGCAAGTATTACTACTGCAATCCCAACTGGCAGAATCGGAAAACCTTTCTTTTCCTGCTCTGTTTCAGGGCTAAATACCATTCCTGCATCTTCCTGTTTTGGAGTCACAAGAAGCTGGAATTCCTGTTCTGTCGAGTATGGGGCTCCTGCCTCATCTTCATAAGTCACGATCATCTTCATTCTTCCATCTCCGGTCGTCTCTTTCTCCCCAGTTACCATTCCATCAATAGCCGCAGAAGATCCCGATTCCACATGACCTACAAATACTTCTTTTCCTTTGATTCCTTCCCCCTCAAATTTCGCCTTTACATTATAAAGTTTGGTACGTCCAAGATTATAGATATTGCACATAATATTCGCTTCATCACCGACTGCGATTTCCGGCGAGCTGACTTCCACCTCACTGAACTCAAATCTCGCCGCCTGCTTGATCGGAATTGCAAGCGCCGCATGTCCCTCATACTGTGTTGCATTGCCATCCTGATATTTCATGGACAATTCAATACTGTATGGCTTTTGAAGCAAATCTGCCCGTGCATTCAGAGCAATCGCAATATCTTTCGTCCCTCCTGCCGGAATATGATCCAAATAGACAGAGCTGGATCCGGAAACCGGAAGAAATGCCGGGGCTGCTCCGCTTGACTCCGCGCCTTCCGCCGGAGCATTGAATTCAAAGAGCATATTGGAAACAGCCGTATCCTGAGAGGTATTCTGTAAATGTACAATCAGATTAAAGTTACTTCCCGCAGGAATCTCTGCCGGATCTGTATTAAATGCGGACACGATAACACGTGGCACTCCTGTCTTTGTCTCACCTCCGCCAGGTACAACCTCTCCTCCATTATATACTCCACCTGCATCGTACGGATAAGAAACAGAGCCATTTTGTTCCCCACTTCCCTGGTCTTGCTGGTCAGGATTTTGCTGCCCTGGATCTTGCTGATTCTGGTTTTCCTCTTTGACATCCGTTTTCAAAAAAACACTTTGTTCCGAAATCGTACCTTCCGCACATGTCAGATCAAATTTCAATTTGTAGTAGCGAGATACTACATCCTGCCGTGCAGTAAATGCATAAGATACTGCCTTTGTCTCTCCAGGTGCGATTGCATCCACTGTCTGTGTATAATTTTTGTTTTCAATCTCAAACGGCCACGCGTCTGTATTTGCTTTTACTCTCGGAGTCACGTTGACACAAGTCAACGGTGTATTTCCTGTGTTTGTGAAATTTAATAATAAATTTTTTGTCTCCCCCGCCCGGTAGAGAAGGACATCGCTTTCATTTCCTTCAATCTGGGATGTCATCTCCAGACCAATCTGCGTTTGTCCCTCTTCCGTTGTCATCATTTCCTTTTCTGTATTCAGTTCCTTTGCATACACTTCCGCAGGCAACACCATTGCTGCACAGAGAAGGAATGCTGCCCATCTCTTTTTGCTTCTCATTGCTTTCTTTCCTTTCCACTCTCTTCTGATTTTTCTTTCCCTTGTTCCCGATTATCAACGATCTTTACAATCTCCCCGTCAATAATATGGAACACTCTGTCTGCATACTCTGCAAGATGATTGTCATGCGTGACCATTACCAGTGTCTTCTTCTGCTCCTTAACTACTTTCTGCATCAAACGCATCACCTCTTCTGACGTATGCGAATCCAGATTTCCTGTCGGTTCATCTGCAAAAATAATCTTCGGATCCACTACAAGAGCTCTCGCTACTCCGACTCGCTGCTGCTGTCCGCCCGACATTTGATTCGGCAGATGCTTTTTATGCTTTTTCAAATTGACAAGATCAAGCATCTCATTAGCAATCTTCATCCGCTTACTTTTTGGCACCCCTCGGAAGCTCAGCGGCAATGCCACATTTTCTACTGCATTCATCGTCCCGATCAAATGGAAAGACTGAAATATAAAACCTACGTTCTCCCTGCGGAATTTTACAAGTCCATCTTCATTTAACTTTTCCATATGAACGCCATTGATAATCACCTCACCCTTGGTTGGTTTTTCAAGTCCTGCAAGCATATTTAACAGTGTTGACTTTCCCGAACCGGAAGTCCCGACGATTGCACAAAACTCTCCTTCATAGATACTAAAATTCACGCCATTTAATGCACGCACGATACTGTCTCCTACACGGTACAACTTAAACAAGTGTTTCGCCTCAATGATCTTCTTCACTTCACTGCTCCTTTCTCTGCATCGGTCAAATCCATGCGTTTTTTCTTTCACTTCCACACCACATGACCAGACATCCATGCACTCCCATATCCTAATAATACTCTCAATTCTGTAAAAAAGAAAAAACATTACACTCACTTGAAATTATGATACCATATCATACAATATTTTTTATTTATAAATATTTAATAATTTCTTAATTTCATATCACGATTTTAATAGGTTTTCAGGCACTTTTGTTACTAACGTGTTACTAACGCGTTTAATATCTTCCTGTTTCAAAAAAGAGAGCCTGTTTCCAAGCTCTCTTGATAATATTTTTTCAATTTTCATTGCCCCACTTTTTATACTCTTCCCAGTCTTTTTTATTGAGTATAATTTCAGAATAATAGAACTCCTTATTCGGTATGATTTTTGTAGTATTTTAATTTATTGCTCATATCTTATTATACCACAGATTACGGACTCTTCGGATTTCGTTTTCTGATTTTGTGGCATAAAAACGGAGTCACTGCTCCATAGTGATTCCTCATCTATTTTGCAGCAACTCCTATTTTCATTTTATATTTAGTTTTCCGGATTCATAATTTCTTCTGCAATATTTCTTGCATGATCTGAAATTCTCTCCATAGAAACGAGCGTATCTAAATAGAAGATACCCGTCTCTGCATTACACTGATTATTTGCAAGACGTTTGATATGTTTATTTCTCAAACGTACCTCCAGATCATCTGCAAGTGTTTCTTTCTCAATCACTTTCACTGCTTTCTCTGAACTCTTCTCAAAGAATGCCTCCTTTGCGTAAAGATAACTTTCCACACAGACGTCCATCATCTGTTTGATCTCTTCTGTCGCAATTTCTGAGAATTCTAGCTTTCTCTCGCGCATCGCCTCTGCGCACTCTGAAATGTTCTCACAGTAGTCACAGATCCGTTCCATATCTGATACGACTTGGAGTAAATGTGCCACATCTTGATGTTCCTTCTCACTGACCTGAAGCGCTGTGATCTTAATAGCATAATCTGTAATTCCTGCACTAAGCTTATCTACAACAGACTCTTTCTCCTTGATACTTTTTATCGTCTCTTCGCTCTTTGTAAAGAGCACTTCCTTAGATTCTTTCAATGTCTCTGCAACAATATTTCCCATTCTTACAATCTCTGTCACGGTAGACTGTAATGCAATACCTGGTGTCTGAAGCATTCTGTCATCCAGTAATACAACATCGTCTTCCTGTGTACACTCTTCTACACGGCCAAGTTTCTTTGCCAATGTGATAATCCAGTTGGATACCGGGAAAAGCAATACCGTTGTTCCGATATTAAAGATTGTATGAACAGTACTAATCTCTGTCTGGGTGATCAAATTTTCTCCCAGAGCCGGATTCATAACTGTAAAGAATATAATTGCCACAATACTGAAAATCACAGTACCGATTACATTGAACAGCAAATGCATCAATGCTGCTGTCTTTGCATTTCTCTTTGCTCCAACACTGGAAAGCATCGCTGTCACACATGTACCGATGTTCTGTCCCATAATGATATAAACTGCTGCACTCATCGGAACAAGTCCTGCTGCTGCAAGACTCTGAAGGATTCCGACAGATGCAGAAGAACTCTGGATCACAGCTGTCACAATTGTTCCTGCAAGAATTCCAAGGAATGGATTCTTTCCAAGTGTCACAAAAATATTACAAAATGCTTCTGATTCTTTCAGTGGAGAAACTGCTCCTGACATTGTAGAAATACCGACAAATAAAATACCAAATCCAACAATGATACTTGAAATATCCTTTGCGGAACGTCTCTTTCCTGTCAGCATGATCACCACACCAATAATAATTGCGATTGGTGCCAAATTCGCCGGGCTTAACATCTTTGCCCATTCCACACTCGATACAAGCCATCCTGTGACAGTTGTACCAATGTTGGCTCCCATAATAACTCCCATTGCCTGTGTCAGGTTCATGATTCCTGCATTTACAAAACCAACAACCATAACAGTTGTAGCTGATGAACTCTGAATCACAGCCGTAATAAATGCTCCAAGCAATACCCCAAAAAACTTGTTCTTCGTCAAAACTTCGAGCAAAGATTTCATCTTATTGCCAGCAGCATTTTCCAGTCCCTGTGCCATAATCTGCATACCGTAGATGAACATTCCAAGCCCACCTACAAACGGAATAATAATGCCAGTGTAATCCATAGGCTTCCTCCTCATAACTAATACATTTTAAATTCACCTTTTTACCATAACATTATATTCGACAGAAAACAACATCTTTTTACTATTTTTCTACTTTTTCATTTTCGGCTCAAACACAAGCGAACCAAGGTATCCAAATACAAGTGCCGCCGAAATTCCTGCAGCGCTCGCTGTAAATCCTCCGGTAAAAATGCCGATCAGACCATCCTTTCGGACTGCCTCTTTGACTCCTTTCCATAACAGATTTCCAAATCCGAGCAGCGGAACACTTGCTCCCGCTTTTGCAAAAGAAACAATTGGCTGATAAATATTTAAAAATCCAAGTACCGCGCCAGAGCACACGAGCAATACCATCACTCTCCCCGGCATTAATTTTGTCCGATCAAGTAAAATCTGCACAAGTGCACAGATCAATCCTCCCACCAAAAATGCTTTGACATAATCCACAATGTTTCCTCTCTTTCTCACACATTCCTAATTCATCAACAATGTTCCAGCACGATGCCATGTGCAATGCCCGGGACACTTTCCCCTTCATTGAAGCTGACTGTTGACATGAGTGCCCCTGTCGGTACAAACAACACACGTCTCCATTCTCCGCTCTCAATTTTTGGAAGAATATATGCTGCCAGTGTCACCGCCGCACATCCGCATCCGCTTCCTCCTGCATGCGTGTCCTGCCTTTGCTGATCAAAGATTGTCATTCCACAATCCATATGATTCTGCTTGATATCCTTTCCTTTTTTTCTCACAAGATCAAACAAAATCGTCTGCCCTACATACCCAAGATCTCCGGTAATGATCCGATCATAATCGGTTTCCTGTCTCCCAAAATCTTTTAGATTCTGCAAAATCGTATCACACGCCGCCGGAGCCATACATGCTCCCATATTTTGCGAATCCTTAAGCCCATAGTCAACAATCTTTCCAACGGTTACTCCTGACACTCTCACATGACTCCGTTTCTTTCCTATTAAAAAGGCGCCGCTCCCTGTTACAGTCCAATGGGCAGACAGCGGCCTCTGACTGGCATATGCCAGCGGAAATCGGAATTCTTTCTCTGCACTTCCAAAGTGGCTCGATGTCACCGCAAGCATGTATTCTCCATACCCCGCCGCCACTGCCATAGATCCAAGTGCAAGTGCTTCCCCTGAAGTAGAGCAAGCCCCATAAAGTCCAAACATAGGAATCTGAAGTGCCTCCACTCCCATGGAAGTTGCAATTCCCTGCCGCAGCAAGTCTCCCCCGTATAAATATCGAACCTCTTTGGCATCAATTCCTGCTTTTTCCAATGCCAGAACGCACGCTTCCTTCTGCATTCTGCTCTCCGCTGCTTCCCAGGTCTGTTCCCCAAACAGGTTGTCCTCCCCCGCCATATCAAACAGGTTTCCAAGCGGTCCTTCAAATTCTTTTTTTCCTACAATCGACCCGGCGCTGATCACATATGGCGCCTCCTGAAAATAGATACTCTGACTTCCTCTTACCATTGTCATACAATCACCCCGACTTTCAATAACAGATAGTAAATCAGCCCCAATCCCCAGGATGTCACAATCCCATATAAAATAACCGGGCCTGCAATCGTAAATATTTTACATCCGATTCCAAATATCTGTCCTTCTTTTTTATATTCGATTGCCGGAGCCGCCACGGAATTGGCAAATCCGGTGATCGGTACGAGCGCCCCTGCGCCTCCCCATTTTGCAATCCCCGGATACAAATTCCATCCGGTGAGAAGTACACTGAGCAAAACTAACATGAGTGATGTCCATGTTCCGCTGATTTCTTCTGTGCATCCTGCATTTTTACAGAAATTCATAAAAAACTGCCCGATCACACAGATGGTTCCGCCTGTCACAAATGCTTTTGCCATATTCAGATAGACGTTGTGCACTGGTGTCTTTGTTTTGACATAATCCTGATATGCCTTTTCCTTCCTTTTTTTCTTTTCTTGTTCGTCCATGTCCTTCCCTTTCTTTTCGTTTTATTCTGAATCTATCTGTTTGTTTTCTTTCTTTTTCTCATCTATTATCCCCAGCCTTTCCAGAAATAAATCAGCGAACCAATTCCTTTTCCAAATGCTATCCCCGCAATAATATAAGGAATTGCCCGGAGAAGCTTCACTCGTCTGATAAAAATTGGGAAAATATTCAAAATTTCTGCCAAGGTCATTGCCCAGCACCCTACAAAAATCCCCCCAAATACACCGAAAATCGGAACAAGTATCTGCCCATAAGGAATTGTGACCGGAAATAAATAGAACAGATTGCCAAAGATTCCTCCAAGTGCGATGGATTCTTCATAAAGAAGCACACAATCTCCGGTATGTGTACGGTCTGCAAATTCAGATACCACTCCGAGACCTACGATAAATGAAAACAATCCTCCTGCCGCCGCAACTCCTGCGCTAAGTCCAAGTACCACAAGTATCATCTGTTTGATCCACATGACGTTTCTCTCTTTCTTTTTTGTTCCCTCATAGCTTTTCCTACTTACTTAACATCAATTTCTTTTTTCTTTCTCTCATAATTTTGTACCAATGTTGTCTGAATATCATTCTCATAAAGTCTCATTTCCACCTCCATCGGTGTTGGATCGACCGAGAATCTTTTACCGGCAAAATGATTAAAGAACACAAGAATACCAATAATCAGACCAATGCTGTAACAGACTTCCAACAGTGTAAATCCACTTGACGGTACCCCCGTGAGCTGCTCATAAACCTGCCCAAACATTTTCCCCACATCCACATCATTGTTAAATGCCATAATTGAAAAGGCTGAGCCTAGAAATGTAATCATCACAACTCCCACCGTCTTCAGAAAATGTACCGCCTTTCCCGGAGTCTTTTGCTTTTCATAAGTAACAATAAATTCTGTCTCACCAAGATTTTCAATATCCAATCCCGGATATACCCTGTGAATCTGCTCAATAACCTTTAAAATAGAAAATACAAACCGGTTCTGTCCCTGTTCCGGCATTTTCAGAAGTCGTTCCGTCTTCAATCTTGTCACAATGGTTTGGTCCGTACACTCCATCGAAAGAACATCTCCCAGCGTCACTTCCTGTTTTGTCAATTCAATACTGCGGTCTGCCTTTATATATAATTTTTTGTTTGTTGCTGCCATGTGCCGCCCATCTCCGATCTTTCCATTCTTACAAGCGTTCCTTCCCCAGATAATTCTGTCTCCCGCACATCCGTAACATAATAGCAGAGCCCGACAACTATCGCCACCGCAACAGCGCAGAGCAGACAGATCCAGATTTTCTTTCTTGCATTGTCCATTTTTGCACCACCTTTCTGATACTTCTCTGCCTCACAGAGCTGATGCTTACCTGTTCTGCCAGAGATTGCTTATTCCTATTATTTCCGCATTTGGCAAACCTATACTCTTCAGGAAAACTTAATAAAAAGAGGAAGCTGCTCTCATTCTGAACTGCTCCCTCCTCAAATTTCTTATTTTTTCTCCCGGCATACCAATCGCCCAGACTCATCCTGTCTGTATTTTTGTCCTCATATTTTTTAGAATCTTCTTTTCAAGCCTTGATACCTGCACTTGGGAAATTCCGAGTTTTTTTCCAATCTCTGACTGTGTTTGATTTGCAAAGTACCGCAAATAGATCAACTGTCGTTCCTCTCTATCAAGCTCCTCGAGAAGCTGACGTATCAGCATATGATTCAGTATCGTTTCTTCCTGCCCTTCCTCTTCCTCTAGCTTATCAAGAAGCTGAATCTCATTTCCATCTTTCTGATAAATCGGTTTGTGCAGCGATTCCACTTCCCCGCTCGCATCAAGCGCCATCGCAAGTTCTTCCTTCTCCACCTCCAACTCCGCTGCCAGTTCTTCCATTGTCGGCTCTCGGTTATATTTTTTCTGAAGACGCTCCCTTGCCAGAAATGCTTTGTATGCTGTCTCCTTTAATGACCGGCTCACTTTAATCATCCCATCATCTCTTAGGAATCTCCGAATCTCCCCTGAAATCATAGGCACTGCATAAGTCGAAAATTTCACATCATAATTCAGATCAAATTTATCAATTGCTTTCAAAAGTCCGATACTTCCAATCTGAAACAAATCTTCACTGTCCGTTCCCCTTCCAAAGAACCGCTTCACAATACACCATACAAGCCCTGTATTTTCCTCCACTAATTGTTCTCTCGCTTTCTCATCTCCATCGTGTGATCTTTGAATTAAAGCGATTGTGTGGTCCATAGCTCCCTGCCTTTCCCGATAGTCTTTTTCATTCGGACCAACGTCCCCTTTCCCAGTTCGGATTCTACATACACATTGTCCATAAAGGCTTCCATAAATGCAAATCCCATTCCTGACCGGTCAAGTTCTGGTCTTGTCGTAAATAACGGTTCCATTGCCTTTTCGACATTTTCAATTCCTTTTCCTTCATCTCTAATTTCTACATAGAGTGTCTGCCCTTCAATCCAGCATCGAATCATAATTTTCTTCACTTTTCCATCATACCCATGGATCAGCGCATTCGTGACTGCCTCTGAGACCGCAGTCTTTACATCTGACACTTCCTCCAAAGTCGGATTGAGCTGTGTCATAAATGCTGCAACAGACACACGCGCAAATCCTTCATTGACCGGTCTGCTGTCAAATACCAGTTCCATTTCATTTGTGTTCTTCATCATTGTTTTTCCTCCTCAAACATCTGGATTATTTTCGTCACACCTGACATTTTTAATATTTTTCTGATCCGCTCATTTGCGTTTACTGCCCAGACTTCGCCGCCAACTAAATAGACCAGCTTATATCTTCCCATAAGGACTCCAATTCCCGAACTATCCATAAAATTCGTGTTCGCAAAGTCAAAAATAACATATTTAATATGGTTATGCTCAATCAGCATATCTGCCCTCTTTCTCACTTGCTCCGCATTGCAGTGGTCTAACTCTGCGGGAAGAAAAATTGTAAGACTGTTTTCTTCAATCTGATACTCCATATAACCCTCCTGTTTTCGTAGCCTATAAATCGAAAAAAAAGGACATACACGCTCTTTGTGTATCTCCTTTTCTTTCGTACTTCTATTTCTATTGATATTCCTCGTAAGTTACATCTCCATAGGATTCTTCTGTTTCCTGATAATTGTCATATACATCCTGATCCCCTTGTCCTTGGTAATCTTCTGTATCACTTCCGGCAGTATCCCCATAAACACTGCCATAATCATTATACACATCCGCTCCTGATTGTCCGGAATCCACGCTCTCTTCCGTACCAGCCCCCTGAGTATTTGCCGGGGTTCCTTTTTGTGCCTCTTCTGCTCTCTTTGCAACATCTGTTTTCGGATATGCCTCGATGATCTGCTTGTATATTGCCTCAGCCTTATCTTTCTCATTGTTCAACAGATAAGAGTCTCCAAGTAACAGCAGTGCCTCTCCATCTTTGTAATGCCCATCCATCCGGATCAGTTCCTCCAAAAGTGTGATCGCTTTTGGATAATCTCCCTGCTGATAGCTTTGCTTTGCACTACTGTAATGTTCTGCACAGATGCTCGGATACACTTCATCGGCAATCGCCTGATACTGAACTTTTCCCTGATCTCCAAGGGAATCTTTCTGCACTTCCAAAAGTTCTTTTGCAAGTGTGGCGTAAGCATACTGCCCGGAGTTATAGTGCTCCTTGACCGTCAAAAGCTTCTCATAGCTATCTTTTGCCGCCAGTGCAGCAGCCGTTGCCGCCTCGTTCTCATCGGAAGAATTTCTAATGGTCTCTAATTCCTTTTTCATCGCGCTGATCTGCGCATCTTTGGAATTGATCTCCTCTTTAAATGCCAGCACCGATTTGTTGCTTCGATTGGATTTTACTTCATTGACCGCCGGAACAATGAGAAACCATACAACGGCTGCTCCTAGTAAAATTCCTATGACAATATTCAGAATGGTAAGGAATCCTGCATTCTCTTTCAGCGGAGAGACCGCCGGCTGAATGACCGTGTCATTCCCAATCTCATAAGTCTTCTGTTCTCTTCCTTTCGTGCCTTGCGTTTCTCTGAGTTCGGACAACTCATGCATATATTTCAAGGTTGTCTCATTTGTCGTGTCGAGACGATGTGCCCGCTTCAACACCTGTTTTGCTTTCTGGTACTGACCTGTTTTTAAATACAATAGCGCCAAAAGCTGATATGCTTTCAGATAAGACGGATGTATCTGCACCGCCTTCTTCAGTTGAATCACCGCCAGATCTTCCGCACCCTGATCACAGTAAACGAGGCACTGATTATACATCTGCACTGCTCTGTCAATTTCTTCTAATGTTTTTTTATCTTTCTGGATTTCTCTGATAAAGTATCCCGCCAGATTGTCTGATTTTTGAAAATTCTGACTGAGGATCCACTCTACGATTGCCTCCGCAATCTCTCCTCTTTCATAATAAACAAGCCCCAGAAGGTTCCTTGCAGGGATGTTCTCCCTGTTATACTGAAGGCTCCGCTTTAATGACTGAACGGCGCCCGATATGTCCCTTATTTTTGCTTTTCTCAGTCCATCATTATACCAGTAATTTGACTGATGTAATATTTTCTCCGTATACTCCATGCAATTCCACCGTAATCTTTCTGCTATTTCGCCTGACTGAGCATCTCCCGCAGAATATCAGTCATATCAGACAAGTCTTCCTGATACACTGCCTCCTCTATGTCATCTACTTCCAGGCTAGGTTTAAATTTCTTTAATTCCTCTTCATAATCTAACATTCTGGTTCTCCCTTCACAAGCTCTTTGATCATACCTACAAGGTAGAGTGAGCCCAGGCAGTAGGCAATACCGTCTTCTCCTTTTTGTTTCATCATCTCCGCCCATGCCTCTTCTAATTGTTCCCGGACAGTCACTTCACTGTCTGTATATTTTCGAACGATCCGGGCAAGTTCACCCGCATCGACTTTTCGTGTACTTTCCACGGTCGTGATCACATAACTGTCCACTGATAAATTCTGGCATAGTTCTGCGATCATCTTCTCGTACTCTTTCTCTTTGACTGCTGAAAACAGAATCACAGTCCGTCCACCGTGGACAGGTCTTCGCTTCACCGTCTCGACAAACCGCTCTACTGCATTCTCGTTATGTGCTCCGTCTATGTAGACTCCCGGGAGGATTTCCTCCATTCTTCCCGGCCATTTCACATGAAACAGCGTATCCTTCCATAGTTTCAGATGTCTTTTTGGAAGAAGAAGCTGCACAGCCTCCAGTGCAAGCAGTGCATTGTCCACCTGATAACATCCGGTATTGGAAAGCCTCCATGTAGTATCTTCATCATACGCACTTCGTTTTGAAAATGCAATATATTTCTCTGTGATTTCCTGAATTTCGTACGCATCTTTCGTGATTTTTCTACAAGGTGCACCACAATTTTCCGCAATTTGTCGGAAAACAGCTGCTGCCTGCACATTATTCCCATCGAACACAAGCGGAACCTGTCTTTTGATGATCCCGCCCTTTTCTGCTGCAATTTTTTCTATCGTATCTCCCAGTATCTCCATATGATCCATTCCGACTGCTGTGATCACAGTCAATACCGGATCATCGATTGCATTCGTGGCATCCAGCCTGCCACCGAGCCCTGTCTCCAGCACAATGTACTCCATGTCTGCCACCGCAAAAGCAGTCATCGCCATTCCAAACAAAAATTCAAAAAAAGTCGGATGTGCCAGCCCGTCTTTTTCCATCTCATCCACAGTAGTTTTTACTTTCTGAAAAACAGCAAGAAATGTTTCATCGTCTATCTCTTCCCCATTTATTCTGATCCGCTCATTGATCTTCACAAGATGGGGAGAACTGAAAAATCCTGTCCTCTTTTTCTCCGCAAGCAAAAGAGCCTGTATGTATGCACATACAGAGCCCTTTCCATTTGTCCCTGCCACATGAATTACTTTCCTACCGACCTGTGGATTTCCAAGTCTTAATAGGAACTCTTTTGTATGTGTCAGATGATTCTTCACTGTGAATTTTGGAATGTCTAAAATATATTTCACACTTTCCTGATAATTCACTTGTCTTCTCCATTATTTCTGCGGTGTTTCAGACGAATCGTCTGCCGCATCTTTTGTTTCTTCTATCACTGTCTTTACATCTTCTGCCTTTTTTTCTTCCTCTTCCAGCTGAAGCTTCAATTCTTCTGTCAACTCTTCTATCTTGCCACCGCGGTAAATGTATTCCGCAGAAGTCCGAAAGACCGTATTACTTGATCCCATCTGAATGATCGTGATGATATCTCCTTCCTTCAGCTCTGTCTCCTGCAGTTCGATCCTCGTATTATTCAAAAATTTAGAACTCTTCTTCTCGCCATTGACATAGACTCTACTATTTTTAGTAAAATTCTCGCCATAGAGGCTATATGTTCCGTCAAGCTGCGTGATCAGATCTGTCAGCACGACATCCTTAATTCCCATCTGCATGTGTCCTTCCGGCACTGGATTTTTCCCTCCGTACACATACTTCTCTCCATAGAGAATATCATACTGCAGCATCTCCAGATCGAGTAAGTAGTTCTTCGTCTGCCTTCTCTTCTGGTGATAATTGAATATTGTTCCGGAATGAATATCCAACTTCTCAAAAACATCCGCCATGATCTGATAAGATGCAATATTTCGATCCTGTTTTTCCAACCCGATATTATCCCATACAACATAGTTTGTATTGTACAGATACCTTCCCTTCAGATCTTCAGATTTCAGTCCGAGTGTTGGCAGATGATCTCCATATAGGACTAGAACGGTTGGTTCCTTTCTATCTTCCAACGCCTGCACAAGATCTCCGATAAACTGATCGACTTCATAGATTTGATTGACATAATATTCCCATGCACTTCTTACTTCTTCATCCTCTATTCCGGTCACTTGAATCCTTGGATTTTCTAAATGCTGTCCATAGTAATCGCCATGACTTTGTACTGTGATCCCAAATACGAAATCCTGCTGTTCTGTCGAATCCATTGCGTTCATGATATGTTCTGTTAGGATATCATCCTTCGCCCACCCATTCTCGGTAAGCTGAAGAATATTCATAAATTCCTTACTCGTGTAACTGTCAAACCCAATATTATTAAATACCGTTGAACGGCTGTAAAAATTTCCTCCGTTGTTGTGAAGCGCATGTGCGCCGTAACCAAATCGTTTCAGCGCAGTTGCTGCACTCTCTGCGGTTTCTTTTTTTAATATTGTCTTATACGGATACTCCCCTGGTCCAAAATATCGCAAGTTCATTCCGGTCAGAACTTCAAACTCTGTGTTGGCCGTTCCAGCTCCCACCGATGGCACTTTGAAATACCCTGACGAATATTTCTCAGAAAGCGCTCTGAACGTTGGAAGTGGATCCTGTGATGTCTGCAAAAATTCTACCTCACTTGTATCAAAAAACGATTCCAGCTGGATAAAGAGAATATTTGGCATCTCTTTTCTTCCGGTCTTGGCCTCTGTGATCGCACCGTTCTCACTGATCTGAGCGATCATTTCCTCGCTGTAGCCATTCGGCTGTGAAATTCCGGTATTAAACACACTCGACATAAAACAGTATGGAAATCCATAATCTTCATAGGCAAAAGCAATATTTCCAAAATAATTGGAAATCACTCGCTTATCAAGTGCTATATCTGTCACGACAAAAAATAGTCCAAACCAGATTACCACTCCGGTCAGCGCAAGCACTCTTCTCATTTTTCCAGCATACTGTCCGCCACGCTTCCACATGGAAATGACCCATACAACAACCGCTGCCACACCAACGATGACCGCAACAAGTTCAATTCCGTTAAAATAAGAATTGATCAAGGTCACCGCATCACCGGCAACTTTTAAGTCCTGTGCATTAAACGGAGTGACACGTTTCATAAGCATGTATCCGTTTGTCACCCCAAGACCGATCCAGAATACACTTAAAAGAATTCTGGCAAAAATACGTCTTCTTACGAGATAAACAACAGAAAACGTAATAAAGATCAAAAATGAATTATATAAGAACACTTTTGGTGTCTCAACCATATAATTCCACCCCTGTACAAGCGAATGTCGGGAAATACATTCAATGACCAGGTTCAAAAAGCATGCCAAAAGTGCATGAAATACAAGCGAAAACTGATTCATGAACTTATAACACGGTGCCAGCTTTTTCGCCAGCGGGCTGTTGCGTCTCTTCTCTAAAATCTGTTCCCTTCTCTCTTTTCTCTTCTTCCAATACTTCTTAATGTCTTCCGGCTTTAAATTTTTCACCCTTTGTATGCCACCCTTTATATCGGGGCGTTTGATATGAATCCGTTTCATTGTCACCTCTCACAATCTGATGTGTTTATTTTCTAAGTCCTTTTAATCGTTCCTGTACTTGTTCCATCATCTGTGTATATTTCTCAAGCTTTGCTCTTTCTTCATTGATTTTTGCTTCCGGAGCCTTGCTGATAAATTTCTCATTGTTCAGCATGCCATTGACACGGGCAAGTTCTTTTGTCAAGCGTGCTTCCTCTTTTGTCAGACGCTCTAACTCCTGCTCAAAGTCAACAAGTTCTTCCATTGGCAGATATACAACTGCATCTGCCACAACGACAGAAACTGCATCCTCTGCGATTCCGCTCTTATCGGACTGAATCTGGATTTCATTTGCACTCATCAGTGGCATGGAAGACTCTTTAATCTCCTCAAATCCCTGACAAAGATTTTCATTTTCACAGACAATATATGTCTTCGCCTTACGGCTTGGAGCAACATTCATCTCTGCTCGTACGTTGCGGACACCGCGGATGATCTCTTTCATGTGATCTACAATATTCTCTGCTTCCGGATAGCAGCTGCTCTCTTTGTATTCCGGCCAGGAAGACATCATCAATGATTCTTCTTCTGGAACAAGCGCACCGTAGATTTCTTCTGTCACAAACGGCATAAACGGATGGAGCAGTTTTAATGCATCACCGAGCACAGTCTTTAATGTATAAAGTGCACTGTTTGCTGTTGCCGGATTTTCCTCCGCGTGATAAATACGGTATTTTGCAAGCTCGATGTACCAGTCACAGAACTCATCCCAGATAAAGTCATATACTTTTTGTACAGCGATTCCAAGTTCAAATTTGTCCATGTTCTCTGTCACATCTTTTGTCAGTGTATTCATCTTTGAGATGATCCATTGATCCACCGCTGACAAATCACTTTCGTTCGGAACTGTAATCTCTTTTCCTTCCATATTCATGAGGATAAAGCGGGATGCATTCCATACTTTGTTCGCAAAGTTTCTATTTGCCTCTACTCTCTCATCGTAGAAACGCATATCATTTCCAGGTGCATTTCCCGTCACAAGCGTGATACGGAGCGCATCTGCACCATACTTCTCGATAATCTCCAGCGGATCAATTCCATTTCCAAGAGACTTACTCATCTTTCTTCCTTGAGAGTCACGGATCAATCCATGGAATAATACCGTGTGGAACGGCGCTTTTCCAGTATAAGCATATCCGGAAAATACCATACGGATCACCCAGAAGAAGATGATGTCATATCCGGTTACAAGTACATCGGTTGGATAGAAGTAATCAAGATCTTCCGTCTTCTCCGGCCAGCCAAGTGTTGAGAATGGCCAAAGTGCGGAGCTGAACCATGTATCTAAAGTATCTTCATCCTGCACAAAATGGGTACAGCCACAATCCGGGCATACCTCCGGCATCTCTCTTGTCACAACAACTTTTCCACATTCCTGACAGTAATAAGCCGGGATTCTATGTCCCCACCAGATCTGTCTGGATACGCACCAATCACGGATATTGGACAGCCAGTTCATATAAGTCTTGTTCATTCGCTCTGGAATCAGTTTCAGATCTCCGTTGCTGATCGCCTCGATCGCCGGTTTTGCCAGCTCTTCCATACGGACAAACCACTGTTGTTTTACGAGTGGCTCTACCGTTGTTCCACATCTTTCATGTGTTCCGACATTATGAGAATGATCTTCTACTTTCACAAGGAATCCCTGCTCTTCCAGATCGCTTACGATTGCTTTTCTCGCCTCATAGCGCTCCATCCCTGCATATTTTCCACCGAGCTCGTTGATCGTAGCATCATCGTTCATGATGTTGATCTCCGGAAGGTTATGTCTCTTTCCGACTTCAAAGTCATTCGGGTCGTGTGCTGGTGTGATCTTCACCGCTCCGGTTCCAAATTCCTTATCTACATAGTAGTCTGCCACGATTGGAATCTCTCTGTTTACTAATGGAAGTAATACATTCTTTCCGACGATATCTTTGTATCTCTCATCATCTGGATGTACCGCGATTGCTGTATCTCCTAACATTGTCTCCGGACGTGTTGTCGCAATCTCAAGAAAACGATCTGTTCCTACAATTGGATATTTGATATGCCAGAAATGTCCTGCCTGCTCTTCGTGATCAACCTCTGCATCGGAAAGTGCTGTCTTACATACTGGACACCAGTTAACGATTCTGGATCCTTTATAAATGTATCCTTCCTCATAAAGTTTGATGAATACTTCCTCAACTGCTTTGGAGCATCCCTCATCCATCGTGAAGCGTTCTCGATCCCAGTCACAGGAAACACCGAGTTTTTTCAACTGGCCTTCAATCGTTCCTGCATACTCATCCTTCCACTGCCAGGTACGCTCTAAAAATTTCTCTCTTCCAAGTTCCTTCTTATCAATTCCTTCTGCCTTTAACTGCTCTGTAACTTTTACCTCTGTGGCAATCGCCGCATGATCTGTACCTGGAATCCAAAGTGCATTGTATCCCTGCATTCTCTTATAACGGATCAGGATATCCTGAAGTGTATTGTCAAATGCATGCCCCATATGAAGCTTTCCTGTGATATTCGGCGGTGGCATTACAGTTGTAAACGGTTTTTTACTTCTGTCTACTTCTGCGTGAAAATATTTGTTCTCACACCATTTTTCATAAAGTTTCGGCTCAATCTCTTTTGGATTGTAAGTCTTCTCTAAATTCTTACTCATCATTTCCTCCTTTGCAAACCCTCTTTTGCTCTTCATCTTCTTTCAGCTCTGTCATAAGTGGCCGCTCTTTATCTTTTCCTTTGATATGATTTCCTATGGAATAGAAAACGCCCTCTACATACTGTAAAGGGCGAATGATCGCGGTACCACCTTTGTTATCTCTCTGCTCCATACTCCGTAAATCTCTGTACAAAAGCAGATCGATATCTCTAGCGTCCGATAACGGGGACGATCCGTGACTACCTACTGTCAGCATTGCTGCCGCTTCAGTCGTCCGGTTCAAAAGCTACTTCCACAATTCCTTCTTGAAATCACCTTTCAGCCCATGAGTGATCCTCTCTTGCAAGGGATCTTTGCGTACTCCTCTTTCTCTCAACCTTTTCTTATTCGATATTCCTTATGATAGTCGGCTAACTGCCATTTGTCAAGAAGTTCATAAATTCTTTAGATTTTCATAAGTTCTTCGCAACTTTATTCTCATCTTCTTACAACCGCAGCCCCCGGTAACGATTTAGGCAAGCAAAGATCTCCTGCTTTCTCGGCATTGCAAAATTAACCGTAAGATACGAAGACTCTGCAATGGAAGCAAGTCCATCCCGCTCCATCTTCTGCTCCATCGCATCTACTACCTGCTGGATTGTTTTCTTTCCATCAAACAGATTCTGCTCTGCATACTTCACGAGATAGCCAAGTACATTTGTCTGTTCCGCATCAACAATCTGTTCCACATAGCGAAGTTCGATTGTCTCTCGATTCATCTGGATGCCATCTTTTCCCATCGCCTTGATCTTCACTTTTCCGTGGTCTGCGAATGTCCTGTTTTTTTCTGCGCTTCGGAGCACGGATGGTTTCTTCATCTCCCGCTTTCCTTCCGATACCGGAAGCGGAAATGCCGCTGCCTCTTGCTTTGCGAAAGCTGTAATCTCCGCCGGCTCATACTGTTCCATCTGGATAATCGTATCTGCGATATGGAAATAAGATCCGGAACTTCCCGCTACGATGATCGAGGACACCCCTTCTTTTTCATACAACTCCCTCACTCGGTCAATAAACGGTGTGATCGGTTCTTTTTCCCTTGCCACTACCCGCTGCATCAGTTCATCGCGGATCATAAAGTTTGTGGCACTCGTATCCTCATCGATCAGAAACAATCTGCTGCCTGCCTCGATCGCCTCAACTACATTTGCCGCCTGCGAAGTGCTTCCACTTGCATCTTCGGTATAGAATGCCTCTGTATTTTTCTTATTCGGGAGATTGTTGATGAACATAGAAATGTCTGTCTTTTTGATACTCCGTCCATCTTCCGCCCTGAGTTTGACTGCAGTATCATCACTGATCACATACTCTCTTCCATCTCCAGCAATGTGATTATACACACCAACTTCCAGCGCATTTAATAATGTGGATTTCCCGTGATAGCCGCCGCCTACGATCAAAGTAATTCCACATGGAATCCCCATACCGTTAATCTTTCCTCTGTGCGGCAACTCCATCTCCACTTCCATCTCTTTCGGCGAACGGAATGGAACCCCATTCTTCATCGGACGGGAAGAAATTCCACTCTCTCTCGGCAAAATCGAGCCGTTTGCCACAAATGCACTAAGATTTCGCTTCAGGATCTCTTCCCGGATCACCTGCTGATCTTCCGCCAAAAAAATCGTCTGCTCAATTTTTTTCTGATCTGCACACGGATAGAAAAATGATTCCTTTACACACTCTGGAAGAAACTCAAAGAAAATCTTAATAAGCTCTCCGGAATTAATTGTCCTTCCATTTGCCGGAAATCCTACTTCCATACGCACAAGCACGTTACCATTTGCCGGGTCAATCGTGCAGGCTGTCCGTTCCAGAATCTCCTGTCCGCATCTGCTGACAGATAACAAACCACTTTTCCCCGAACCCTTTGCCTTGAAGTTGAAGCGTTCGATCTTCTGATAAAATACTCTTGTCAGATAATCCTGCAGCGCGATCCGCTTATATTTCTTGTCAAATAATTGTTTCGGAAACCTTGCCAGTTGTCCGTCAATCGCAACACTCACTTTCGATGGCGATGCAAATGGATCTCCCTGCACATGATCGATCTGCAGAATATAATCCGCAAACCGATAACTGCCCTTCGTCCCCTTATATGCAGGATAACTCTTCCGATGAATCTCATTTAGTAACTTTCTCAAATCCTGTGCTGACTTCATTTCCTTGCTTCTACCTCTTTCTATCTCTTTTTATTTTTTCTTTCTCTGCGGTTTTTCCGGCGCGATTTTCCCCTCAGTTACACTAAGGTGTCGTGCAGTTCTTCTACGCTCTCTTTGATCATTGCCGCTCCCGCTTCTTCCAGCTCTTGCCGGTTTCCATAGCCATATAACACTCCGATGCATGGGATGTTCTGCTCCTTTGCCCCAAGCACATCATGCATTCGGTCTCCGACCATGATCACCTTATCTCTGTCTGTAATCTTCTCATGCTCCAGCACATATGCGATAACATCTCCTTTTCTGACACGCTCCCCGCTCAATTCACTTCCTCCAATAAAAGTGAAATACTCTGTCAGGTGAAAATACTCCAAAATCTGTCTTGCATACACCTCTGGCTTGGATGTCGCCAGATAGACCTTCTTTCCTTGTTCTGTCAGTGCTTTTAATAGTTGTTCAATCCCTGGATAGACTTCGTTCTCATATAATCCTCGCACCGAAAAATATTCTCTATACTTCTCCACTGCTTCCACTGCCTGTTCCCGGTCAAATCCATAATATTCCATAAAAGAATCCGCAAGCGGCGGACCGATAAACTTGCAGAGTGTATCAAGATTCTCCACCTCTATCCCATAAAATTTCAGCGCATGTGCAACCGCGCTTGTAATCCCCACTTTCGGGTCTGTCAGTGTTCCATCTAGATCAAATAAAATATGCTGATACATTTTTCTTCCCCTTTTTCCTTTTTATAATTTACTAAACACACTTCATTTCACACTGCTACTCATGAAATAAAATGTCATGGTTTACGCTGCTGTAAAATCTTTCTTTCACTTCCGCGTAACTCATCTGTTCCATGGACATGATCCACATTAATTTTGTGATCACTGCCTCCAATGTCATGTCGTATGCTTCAATCAGATCAAAATCCTGTTTGACCTTTTTCCCAACTTCATAGACCGTCATGTTACTTCCTTCATTTGCCACCTGCGTTGTCATCACCACAATCTTTCCGTGGCGCACCCACTCCGTCATCTCTTTATAAAATTCTCCGACAATGCTCTCCGGCAGACCGCCTACACCAAAACTTTCAATTACGACACAATCATAATGTTTAAAAATGTAGGACAATACATCCGGCTTCATACCTGGAATCAGCTTTAATACATAAATACTGTTCTTCATCTCATGATAGAACGTGACCGGCTTCTTATAAGGAATCGCCGGCATATAGCGAAATACTTTCTGATCCTGTATCACTGCCGGATACGGGAAATTAATGCTGGAAAATGCATTGTAACTCTTGGCGCGCTCTTTCTTCGCTCTTGTTCCGACAATGACTTTCCCATCGAATACGATCGTCACATCCTGAGAGGCATCGTCTGACGCGTAAATAAAGCTGTCTAAAAGATTTGTCTTCGCGTCTGTCACATCCATGTTGATCGGCTTTTGCGCTCCGGTGATCACGATCGGCTTCTCAGAATTCTGGATCATGTAAGACAGTGCTGCCGCCGTGTATGCCAGCGTGTCCGTACCGTGGCAGATGACAAATCCATCATACTCCTCATAGTGTTCCTCGATTGCCCCTGCAATCTTCTTCCAATATTCCGGCGTCACATTCGTACTGTCAATATTGCACACCTGAAGTGTATCCACATCACACACGCTCTCTACCTGCGGAATATAAGATAGGATATCCTCCGAGGAAAGTCCCGGAGCCAGCCCGGCCTCCGTCTGTTTTGATGCAATTGTTCCTCCGGTTCCTATCATTAATATTTTTTTCTTCATACTGTTCTCCTGTCTATTGTCTTCCTGCTATTTTCTATTTTCCAAAAATTTTCTCTACAAGACTGCGGTACTCGATATACACCGGAACTTCCGAGAAAGATTTCCGAAGAGCCTCCTCTACTCCTTTATAGTACCATCCAATCGTCTCTTTGTCTTTCATCCGGAATCGTTGCCACAATTCCTCCCCGCACTCTGGATAATCCCGATCGATATCCCGCATATTGGACAGCTTATCTGCCAGACCGATCATCTGTACTTCCCGCTCTGCTACTTTCAGATGCTGAATCGTCGCACCTTTGCGTTCCATCCACGTCTTTGATTTGTCTTCACTTTCTTTCTGCACAAGTTCTGCCACCCGCTTGGAAAACATCTGCTCGATCATCTGCGCCGTCACTCCTTCGCAATCCTCGATCGTATCATGCAGGATTGCTGCACTGATAACCTCCTCATCCTCCGTCATTCTCGCTACGATCACACCCACTTCCAGCGGATGTAAAATATATGGGCGCATCGTCCCTTTCCGCAGTTGCCCGTCATGTGCTTTCGTCGCAAATGCGATTGCCCTTTGGATCATCTCCTCCACCTCCTGTATTTTCTTCTTTCTTTCGATTCCCACCTAAAACGATATACCAATTTCACCTAGTTTTATTATACCAATCGAACACACTTTTTCAACTCTTCTTTCCGATTTGTTCTGAGCTGTTCTGTCATTTTTCACCAGTTTGTGCTATAGTAACATTATATTTTTTTCACGGAGGTTCTTTATGCATATAACCAATCAAAAACCAGTCGTTCTTGTTACTGGTTCCTCTAGAGGAATCGGAAGAGCGATCGCACTTCAGTTTGCCAAAAATCATTACCATGTCATTTTAAACTGCTCCACTTCTCTCGAGCAGTTAGAAAATGTCAAAAAAGAAATCCTTGCACTGCCTGACGGCTCCTGCACTTGTTGCCGCTGCGATGTCAGTGATTCTTCACAAGTCACCGCAATGTTTGAAGAGATTTCCGCTACTTGTGGGCAGATCGATGTACTTATCAACAATGCAGGAATTTCTCACATCGGTTTGTTCACAGATATGACCGACGATCTGTGGAACCGCATAATCCAGACAAATCTTTCCTCAGTTTTCTATTGCAGCCGGGCAACCCTGCCCTCCATGATTTCCAGAAAAAAAGGAAAAATCATCAATATTTCCTCGATGTGGGGAACGGTCGGCGCCTCCTGCGAAGTCGCTTATTCCGCCGCAAAATCCGGCATCCACGGACTGACGAGGGCACTGGCAAAAGAGCTTGCACCTAGCAATATTCAAGTCAACACCATTGCCTGCGGCGCCATCGATACTGCCATGAACGCACAGCTTAGTCCTGAAGAACGTCTTGCACTGGAAGAAGATATCCCTGCATGCCGATTTGGTACCCCGGAAGAAGTTGCTTCTCTCGCATGGGACTTAGCCCATGCTCCCGCCTATATGACCGGACAGATCATCGGAATAGACGGAGGCTATATTTAAAACTAGCCTTTTTTACTCCTTCAAAAGTAAATCCGTATACGGTCGATGCTCACAGGATTTTTACACATAAGAAATGGGTATAGCCTGCATTTCAGCCATACCCATTTCTTCTATAATTATCGGAATCTACAATTCCAAAAACTGCAATAATATTTCTATTTTTAATCGGGAAATATAGGAATCCCAATCGATCTGTAGCATTCGGTCTAACTTGTCAATCCTTTTTCGAATGGTATTGATATGTACATACATTTTCTCAGCTGTCACGCTGAAATTCATATTGTTTTCCAGATAAACTTTCAGTGTCCTGAGCAGTTCTACATTTTTCTCGTCTTTCATCATATCCAGATACTCTGAGAGCATCTGTTCCAATTCTTTCTCCGGAATTTGAAGCCATGCAAACGGTCCAATCATTTCATAATCCCAAATTTTCTTCTTTGGACAAAGCTTTTTCCCCATTTTCATTACTTTCCCACACGTTTCCACCGATGATTTTAATTCCGACATTTTCTTGCCTTCTCGCAACACTGCAAACTCCAATTCCATTTTAGGAAATGTTTCAACAATTTTCTGCTCAAAATCAGAAATCATACCTTCCAGATGTTTTTGACTATATGACACAGAATCAGACAATTCCGTTAAAACTATCCCTGTATTTTCATCGAGAAATGCTAATTTTGCATTTTTAGAAAGCTGACTGTTTTTGAAAACAGTAATATACTGTTCTCTGGAATTCCGCGCACTCAATTCCTCATTCATCTGGTGAAACAATACACAGATATATCTTGTATTCATAGAAATCCCCTGCTGTCCCGCCTGATAAAGAAGCCTTTCTTCATCTTCCCCGGTAGAATGCAGCGCAAGCAAAACAAGATTTTCAAATCCGATGTTCCCAATACTTTGTGCAATGACAATTTGTTCATATACCGATTGTAGCAAAAGGTACGCAATCCGAATGGAATACTCATCGTAATAATCTAAGAATTCTCTTGATTCCATCACAATAAAGTATGCCTGCAGATTGCCTCCAATACTAATCGGCATCAAAATCCAACTGATCCGCGGACCATCCACATTATCTTCATTAAACATTCGGATTCGTGTCATCTGTATATAGTCACATAATGTATAGCGATTGTGTTCCATTTTAGGATTCCAATAATCACTTTCCTGCAATCCATAGGTTTCTGAAATTCGCTTAAAGTTTGCAGAGCTGCAATATCCTTCCTGTTCACCTACATCATATAGAAATGCCGGAAATCCCATTTCCACTTCTACTGCCTGCAATATTTTTTTAATCTTTTGAACTTTGTATGTTGTCGAACCTAACATCATCGCACCATTCTGATGGATTTGAAAGCGCCGAATGGTCCGATTCATCACGATCGTATTCACTTGTTGCATGACTTCCATATAGCCGATTTCAAATGGCATACTGATCAGCGGTATTTCATATTGTTCAAACAGTTCGATAATCTCTTTCGAAATCATCGGAAGATGTCTCCCTCGTTTAATAATCATTCCGGAAGTAATCTGCATCAATCCTTCATCAAAAGACTTTTTGATACAATCCGGTTCCATCAAAATAGAATAACCGGAAGTAATTACAAGTTCCTTTCCTTTCGTCCAACGATAGGCATCCGGAGCATCCATGACCGCAATTCCTTGTACTTCTTTCTGTATCCCTTTAGAACCAGCTACAATATGAAAGTCTTTAAAAAATTCATGTTCCAATAAAGTTTTAATTGAAATTCCCATATTGTCCCTGTCCTTTCTTTGTTCTGCTTGCCATTTCCTACTATCGTTGCAAGTTTATCATCTTCTGCAATTTTCTGTCAAGCTAGGTCCATCTTTTACCTAACCATGATTTTCCAGCCAATCCATTGCCGCTTTCGCATAAATAGCAGCTGCCGTCGGCAGGCATGTTTCATTGAATTTTGCATGAGGATTATGATGTCCAACCCATTCATCTTGATTGTCCACTCCTGCTCCGATAAAGAAATAACTTGTCGGAATCTTCTCACCAAAGTAAGAAAAATCTTCAGAGCCCATCACGTGAAACGTCGGATATGCTTTTAACTCGGAATCCAGCTCTCTGACAGACTGAATAATCTCTTCATTTAATTTCACATCACATTTTACTGCCGGAACATCGTTAAGCACTTCTAGTTCCACCTCACAACGATATGTGGCAGCTACTCCTTTTGCAACTTCTTTGATCCGGCAGATTATATAGTCTCTGACTTCTGATTTAAATGTCCGAAGAGATCCTTCTAATACTGCGCGATGCGGAATCACATTAAATGCACTTCCCGATTCAAACCGTCCAATCGTCAGCACCGCTTCTTCCATTGCTGAAATTTCTCTTGCAATCAATTCTTGCAGAGCCAAATACAAATGAACTCCTGCATTAATCGGATCAACACCTAGCTCTGGTGCAGATCCATGCGTTCCTTTTCCGGTCAAAAGAACACGAAATCCATAGACAGAGGTCATCGGATATTCTCCATAAATAATCTTCTTATTTTCACTATTCGGTGCTACATGCATTGCAAATGCAGCGTCTACTCTCGGATTTTCTAAAACACCTGCATCCACCGCTGCTTTCGCTCCTTGAAAAGTTTCTTCTGCTGACTGAAATAACAATTTGACAGTCCCTTTCAATTCCCTTTCATGTGATTTCAGCAGTTTTGCAGCCCCCAAAAGTGTTGTTGTGTGCATATCATGTCCACAAGCATGCATACATCCGTTTTCTGATGCAAAAGGTTCTCCTGATTCCTCTCTTACCGGCAGTGCATCCATATCACTGCGAAGCATGAAACATTTTTCTCCACTTCCAATCAAAGCAACAATGCAAGAACTTTCTTCATACACGGTATATGGAATATCCATTTGCTCCAACTCTTTTTTTACAAATGCGACTGTTTTTGGAAGATGTAATCCAATTTCTGGAATTTGATGAAGCGCTCGTCTCCATGCACTTAATTTCTCTTGAAATTCATTTGCCTCTTTTAATAACTGATTCTGCATAATCTCTTCCCTTTCTACGAATCTGTTGTCCATAATCTATTCTTCATACATTGGTCTATAATCCACTTTTTTTTCTCGAAATTCTTCTAGAATTTTTTCCCGAATTTCTGAAGATTGGTATAAATCATATGCAATTCCCGCCATAACCCGCGCTGCACTAAGAGCACCTTTTTCTCCAATAGAAGAGCCTGCAGAAGCTGATGCCTGCCATGTATGTGGCGAAACTGCCGCCGGCCAACACACAGTAGAGATCAGACACATCGGCATTATATAACTGACATCTCCGCTATCAGAAGAAGCCGTCAGTGGGTTCCTCTGATACAAATCTCTTATTCCCACTTTCATAGCCAATGGAAGTCCCTCTGTGTCATACAGTTTTCTTGCATTTTCTACCGTTTCCCCTGACAAGGTATCTTCTAATTTCGAAGCAAATGCTAATTCCTCTTCTGTGTAAGATGGTAGTTTGGCTTCTTTTAGATTCTCATATGCCAAATCTGCATATGCATGATTCTCTAAAAGCTCACAACATCCATAATCTATTTTCATTTCCATTGATGTTTCTGTCATAAGGCAAGCTCCCTCTGCCACTTTTCTTACACGCTCCAAAATCTCTTTTACCTCTGAAATATGAGGTGCCCGAACAAAATACCAGGAACCTGCTCTTGGCGGAACAATATTCGGAGAAAATCCACCGCTATCGGTTGTATAATGAATCCTTGCTTTGGATGTCACATGTTCACGCAAATAGTTCACGCCAACGTTCATTAACTCTACCGCATCCAACGCACTTCTGCCTACCTCCGGCGCAAATGCAGCATGGGAGCTTTTTCCATAGAATTTAAAGTGTGCAGAAGCACTGGCGAGATATCCACTATCATACACCATATTCGCACTCATTGGATGCCAGCTAATCGCCATATCACAGCCGTCAAACATATGATGATAAGACATTTTCACTTTTCCAGAAAGTAACTCCTCTTCCGGGCATCCATAGAAACGAATCGTTCCTTCCTGATTTTCCTGCTCCAAAAATCGCTTCACTGCAATCGCTGCAACGGCCGATGCGGCTCCCAATAAATTGTGACCACATCCATGGCCTGCTGCTCCTTCCTGTACTGCTTCTTTTTGCGCAGATACTGTCTGAGATAATCCTGGAAGCGCATCATATTCTCCTAAGATTGCAATGACAGGAGTTCCCGAACCATATTCTGCATAAAATGCATGTGGCAATTCTGCTTCATTCACAATAACAAAGCCTTCTTCTGATAAGATCTCCCGAAAATAATTTGCACTTTCTTTTTCTTCTCCACCCACTTCCGGATGATCCCATAATCTCTTACAACTCTTTTGGCACAAGGGCTCCAGACTATCTACAATTTGATGAAGTTCTTTTTTTGTCATCTCTATCTCTCCTTTGCCTATCTTCCTAATTACTTATGCTTCTTTTTTTGCAGTGTTTTTTAAGGTTGCCAATCCAATCGCGATACTAAGGAATACACATCCCATTGTTCCAAGCCAGTTAGATGCGCCAGGAAGCCAATTAAAGACACCCATTCCAATTGCTGTATATAACGCAATCGCAATCAGTACCATCACAAGACTATGCTTTTTCATCTTGATTCCAAACTGCACGATCAACGCTCCAAACAATGCCGGGAGCAGATAATTTAATGCAGAAATTACAGAAGCTGGAAGCATTTCCAATACTGAAGTTCCAAGAATGGCTCCTACCGTTAATACCGATGTATTGATAATAATAGAAACCGCCATACCAATGGTTGCAATAACAGAACCTTTTTCTGTTCCCGGCTCCACATCAGCTGCTACCTGTGCCATACTTGCACATGGAATACGCATATTAGAAATATTGCCGGAAAGAAATGCCATATAAGTTCCTGCCGGACCAACTACCGGAAAATAGGAAATCGGCTCCACAAACCAAAGCACTCCAAATGCACTCGCACCACTGACAAACGCAGTCAAAAGAGCTGCCGGTTTCGGAAGCAGTCCGTAAACTACCGCAAGCGCAACCGCTGGTAAAAACGCAAGAATCACTCCTACATATCCTGTCATCTTTCCTATTCTATTTATTTTTGGCATATATTCATCTTTATAGAAATTATTGCTCATTCATTCTTCCTCCTATCATTAAATCAAAGCTGTAATGACCATCGCTCCTAAAATAGTAATCGTCAATGACCATTCTCTTAACCAGCCAATATTCTTTTTCTCCGCTACTGTCGAAAGCCCATACATGATCACAGCTCCTAAAATACAGGCAATCGCATTTTTATTTGCACCGCCCATAGCTGCTGCATCCGCTTTCTGCATCAGAAAATAAATAGGTTTTGAAAGATGGCTTGCAACCATTGCAGCAAACACACCAATGATCGCTGTTGATGCAATCGTTGTCAAAGTTCCCTCATTTCCTTTCGATAATTTATGTTCAATCTTTTCCATTTTATTTGCAGAAAATGTTCCGAACAATACCCAGCCAACTGAACAAAGGATCATTGTCCAAATTGCCATGGTAAGCGCTTCTTTTGTCATTGGATCTGTTCCTAACGTCACACCAACCGCTGATGTTCCAAGTCCCGCTGCAATAGACTCAAACATAACAGAACCAATCATAGAAAGTCGCATCCAACCAACTGGTCCTCCAACTGTCACCAAAAGTGATAACATACCGCTCAGTACAACAATCGATGGCCCTATCGAAGTCACCGCACTACTTTTAATCGCTTTATTCATTTGTGTTTTCGTAAGCCCGACTTTTTCTCCCGAACGATAAGCCTCACGTGCAAAGAGAAGTGCCTGTATCATGACGAACACGACCGGAATACCACAAGCGATCCACATAGGTAAACTGTTTGCAAGTTTCATAACATCCATTCTTTTTTCCTCCTTTTTCTTGCCCTACCTCATTTTCCTCCATCATACCTATTTCCCGAAAATAAAAAAATGAAAATATCTTCACTTTTCGACATGTTTTCCCATGTGGTGAAGATATTTTCACTTTTCTATTACTATTTATAAAATTTCTATTAATTTCTCGCCTTAGCCATCTCTCTTTTGACAGTATGTCTTATTTTTCTCTTATACAGACATAGTTTTTCTCCACTCCAGCGCCTTTCGTTCCAGATCTTTTACAAAGGAATCTTTTCCATCGCAATATCCCTCATTGTCATAGGTAAATTTCTCTGCCAGCTCTGTCTTCAGGGCAGCATATGCCTCCGCATCTTTTTTATGGGTGCGAAGATAGTCTCGTACTACCAGATGCCGCTCAATCTCTTTCCTGCTCTCCTCCGCAAAAATGTGTACATGATGGGTCCGCAAATCCCCTCCCTTCATAAAAAAACGGCGACCTAAGATCCCATACTCTCCCTTACACTCATACCCTAGCGCTTCAAATTCCTTATTGTGCAGATCCACCGCTTCCAGCTCTTTTACAACTGGCATCAGATCAATGATCGGCTTTGCCCGCAGTCCCTTCACGGAAGTGGAACCAATATGATAGACAGTAATACAGTTTTCTCCTAAAATTTCTTGAATCTTCGCAGCCTCCTGCCAGAATTTTTCTTTCCATTCTGGACAATAATCAACCACTTCTATCTTTCTTGCCATTGTTTCCTCCGCTATTTTATCAGCCGCTGAATCTGTTTGCTCTGCTCCGTTCCAGCCTCTTTTAGAAGTTCAAAGAGAACTGCCTCATACGTTGTTAAAAAGGCGCCTTCCTTCTCGGCCCGCTTTAACGCGATCTTCCTGTCATAAGCTTTTCTGCTGGAGATACAGTCCACAACAAGAATCGGCACATGTCCATGTTCAATCAGGTCGATCACCGTCTGAAGCACACAGATGTGCGCCTCAATGCCGCAGAGAATGACAAACCGTTTTCCTTTGACAAACTCTTTGATATCCTCATAGGCGCTGAAGCTGATTTTCTCCACATGTTCCTTGATCCCCGCTGCCGCTATGATCTCTGGTACTGTCTCCCCAAGACCTTTTGTGTACTGCTGTGTCAGACAGATCGGTACTTCCAAAGTCGAAAGCCCTGAGAGCAAAATCCTTGAATTTTCAATCAGCTTTTCCTTTTTATGCATGACCGGAACAAGCTTCTCCTGATAATCAATTCCGATTGCAACCGTCTGTTCTTTCTCAATTCTCATCACAATGACCTCCTTCATAAACATTTCCGAAAATAGACCCATATTTCTTAACACTTCTTCAGCCTTTTCAGCAACAAAAAATGTATTGTATGCGTATATGCAGCTCGCAAAAACAGGTTAACCGCTAACTGAGATTTTTTAAAATTTGGCTGACAATTGCGTGAGCAGCCTCTTCTTTGGACATCAGTTCTAGTGCAATTTCTTCCTGCGGTGTAATCATAGTCACTACATTTGTGTCCGTCCCAAATCCTGCACCTGCCTGCTTTAAGTTATTTGCAACGATCATGTCGAGATGCTTCTTTTCCAGTTTCTTTCTGGAATTTTCAAGCATATGCTCGGTCTCCATGGAAAATCCACATAGAAACTGTTGTTGATGCTTGTGTTCCCCGAGGTATTTTAAAATATCATCGGTCCGCTCCAATTCGATGGTGAGAGCATCCTCTTTCTTTTTCATCTTTTCTGTGGCAATACTGGCAGGGCGATAATCAGCGACAGCAGCCGCTTTGATGATGATATCCTGCGATTCGGCATGTTCTGTGACCGCATCAAACATCTCTTTTGCAGATGTGACAGAAATCACAGTTGTAAATGGCGGCGGGGTCAGTGCACTTTGGCCGCTCACCAGAGTGACATTGGCTCCACGCAACATACAGTCACGCGCAAGGGCATAGCCCATCTTTCCGGTGGAGTGATTGGTAATGTAGCGGACCGGATCGATTGCTTCCTGGGTGGCTCCGGCAGTCACAAGGACATTTACCCCTTTCATATCTTTCTCCATTGCAATCTCTTTTAAAATATAGTTGAGCAGTGTCTGCTCATCCGGAAGTTTGCCCTCTCCGATATCTTTGCAGGCAAGCATTCCGGTCGCCGGAGCGATCACCTCAAAATCAAATTGTGTAAGCCGTTTTAAGTTATCCTGCGTGATCGCATTGCGGTACATATTGGTATTCATTGCCGGCGCAACGATTTTTTTGCATGTGCAGGCGAGGGTTGTCGTTGTGAGCATGTCATCGGCAAGACCGTATGCCAGTTTTGCAATGACGTTGGCTGTTGCCGGAGCGATCAGAACAACATCTGCCCGTTTGGCAAGAGAGACATGTTCCACATTATATTGAAAATTCCGGTCAAATGTATCGACAATGCATTTGTTGTTGGTCAGTGTCTCGAAGGTAATCGGGTGAATAAAGTTCGTCGCATTCTGTGTCATCAGTACATGCACATCGCAGTGAAGCTTTGTGAGCATACTGGCGAGATTGGCAATCTTGTATGCGGCAATGCTGCCGGTTACTCCGAGTATGACTGTCTTTCCTTTTAACATAAATGGTTCCTCCAATCTGGTACATTTCTGAACATGATTGTATCATATCACAGCACAGACTGCACGCGTAAATCTATGTTTTTCTTTTCAAACATCATTGCTTTTCAGAGAGCGACATGCTACAATAGCGCCGTAATTGTATTGTATCCCCCAAAAGCATAAGGCTTACCGGGGAATAATAACAAGGAGGAAGAAAAATGAATAACGAAACAACTAACACAACGTCACAGGTAAAAGGACTTGTACAGGCTGCACTTTTCGCGGCACTGATCATTCTGATGGCTATGGTCCCATTTTTAGGGTATATCCCGCTCGGATTCACACGGGCAACGATCATCCACATTCCTGTGATACTTGGCGCATTGGTGCTTGGCCCAAAGAAAGGAGCTTTTCTCGGCTTGATCTTTGGATTGACCAGTCTGATCAACAATACGATGAATCCGACAGTCACATCTTTTGTATTCTCACCATTTTATTCACTGGGAGAAATTCAGGGGGGATTTGCAAGCATTTTAATTTGTTTTGTGCCGAGAATTCTGACAGGGGTTGTTCCCTACTATGTATATCATGGAGTCAGAAAGGTGACGACAAAATGGAAAGCATCCCAAAATACAGCACTTTTTGTGGCCGGGATCAGCGGAGCGCTCACAAACACATTGCTTGTTATGAATATGATCTATTTCTTTTTTAAAGATGATTATGCACAGGTCAATCAAGTGTCGGTGGATGCGGTATATGGATTTATTATGACGATCATTGGAATCAACGGAGTGCCGGAGGCAATTGTCGCGGCAATCTTAACGATGGTGATTGGACGTATTTTGTTAAAATTGAAAGAAAGATTACATTAAAAAATATCAGAAGGATAGTATTTATGATTTTAGCGATTGATATTGGAAATACAAATCTTACGATAGGATGTTTTGACGGAGAGCAGATCTGTTTTGCAGAGAGGCTCTCTACGGATCTGACAAGAACCGATTTAGAATATGCAGTCAGTATCAAAACTATACTGGAACTGTATGGAATCAAGGAAAGCAGGATTCGGGGAGGAATCATCTCCTCGGTTGTGCCACCGCTTACTAAGGTGATAGCGCAGGCAGCGAAAAAGGTCATTCACAGACAGATAAAAGTTGTGGGACCTGGAGTGAAAACAGGATTAAATATTCATATGGATCAGCCGGCTCAAGTCGGAAGCGACCGGATCGTCAATGCGGTTGCGGCGATTGAAGCGTATGAAGCGCCGATCATCGTTGTGGATCTTGGAACCGCAACAACCATTTCTTTGATTGATGAAAAGAAAAATTATGCCGGAGGGATGATCCTGCCAGGAGTGGCAACAGCTTTGGAGGCATTGACTGAGAAGACTTCTCAGCTTCCAAAGATTAGTATCGAACAACCGCGGAAGGCGATTGGAAAAAATACAGTAGATTGTATGAAGAGTGGCATTATCTATGGAAGCGCAGCTTGTATCGATGGGATGATCGACCGGATTGAGGATGAGATTGGACAAAAGGCTTCACTTGTAGCTACCGGTGGACTGGCAGGCACAATCATTCCACATTGTAAAAAGGAAATTCCGATTGATGAAACACTCCTTTTAAAAGGACTTCAGTTGATTTATAATAGAAATGATGAAAAAAATTAAGAAGAACTATAAGATGACGATTGCCTATGATGGGGGCGGTTATAAAGGATGGCAGAGGCTGACAAATGAGCCTGGAACCATACAGGGAACGATTGAACGTGTGCTCAGTAAAATTGAAGGAAGTCCTGTAAAAATAAGCGGCTCCGGAAGAACTGATGCAGGTGTACATGCCAAAGGACAGGTTGCTCATGCGTTTCTGAAAACAAACGAGGATCCGGAGTTGCTTCGGCAAGAATTGAACCGAATGCTCCCGGAGGATATCAGAATCTGTCTCGTCGAGAGTGTTTCCCAGTCTTTCCACAGCAGGTACAGTGCAGTATCTAAGGTGTATGAATACCGGATCGATCAGAGATCACGTGCAGATGTATTTACAAGAAAATACTGTTATCACAGACCGGTGCATCTTGATCTGGATCGTATGCGCCAAGCAGCCGATCACTTGACGGGCACACATGATTTTGGGAGTTTTACCGACAATAAAGAGGCTGATTCTGTGCGGACGATTTTTTCCATCGATATGAAGGAAGAGAACGAGAAGCTTGTGCTGGCATTCTGTGGAGATGGATTTCTATATCATATGGTTCGAATCCTCGCGGGAACACTTTTAGAGGTCGGAGAAGGAATCCGCACACCAGAGAGCGTTCTGGAAGCATTTCACCACAGAGATAGAAGTCTTACTGGATTTCTTGCACCGGCGCATGGGTTATGTCTGCGGGAAGTGAATTATAAATAAAAAATACTATTCATAAAAATAACAGAAGAAATTATGAGGAGGTGGATAAATGAAATTTATTTCATGGAATGTCAATGGGATACGTGCCTGTGTCCAAAAAGGGTTTTTAGACTTTTTCAAGGAAGCAGATGCGGATATTTTCTGTATACAAGAAAGCAAGATGCAGGAAGGTCAGCTTAAGTTGGAGCTGGAAGGGTATCATCAGTTCTGGAACTATGCAGAGCGGAAAGGGTACTCGGGGACAGCAATTTTTACGAAACAAGAGCCGCTTTCAGTTGCTTACGGAATTGGAATGGAAGAACATGACAAGGAAGGGCGTGTCATCACACTGGAATTTGAGGAGTTCTATTTTGTGACAGTCTATACGCCAAACTCACAGAACGAACTTGCAAGATTAGATTACCGGATGCAGTGGGAGACGGAATTTTTGAAGTACCTAAAGAAGCTGGAAGCGAAAAAGCCGGTGATCTTCTGTGGAGACTTAAATGTTGCACACAGAGAAATCGACTTGAAAAATCCAAAGACAAACCGGAAAAATGCCGGATTTACAGATGAGGAGAGAGGAAAGTTCACGGAACTGCTTTCGGCAGGATTTATTGATACATTCCGCTATTTCTATCCGGAACAGGAGGGGATTTACTCCTGGTGGTCCTACCGTTTTAGTGCAAGAGCAAAGAATGCAGGATGGAGAATTGACTATTTCTGTGTGTCAGAATGTTTAAAAGACCGCCTCAGAGATGCAAAAATTCTCACAGATGTGATGGGATCAGATCACTGTCCGGTAGAACTGGATTTTGAATAAAATAGTTTTGCCAAAAAAGGCGGCAGGCTAGTCCATTCCCGGACACAGCCTGCTGCCTTTTTTTATCTTGATCTTCAAAACAGTGTCAATCGGATCCGGTAGCGGATAAGTAAACACTGGATTTGCTCCGAGCGACACAAATGCAACATCTTGGAACAATACTGTGTTCCATGCTTCCCCGCGTGTCATCTCACTTCCATCTGCAAGATAATACACCTTGTCCAACCGATCCGGTGCAATTCCATATAGGGGAAGTGCTCCGAGCGGCGCCTCATAAACATGTGCATAAATCGTATCCGCATTCTGCGTGTACCTTCCCCACTCCGGTTTTGGAATTTCAGAGATTCCGCAGCCATAGATACTCTCTCCATTTCGCTCCATCCATGCTCCGATCTCCTCAAGAATCTGCACACTTTCTTTCGGAATTCTTCCTTTCGCATCTGGTCCCACATTCAGAATCATATTTCCGCCTTTGCTCGTACATTCTACAAGCTTTCGGATCAGCATATCTGCCTGTTTATATTCATGATCAAAATTGCAGTATCCCCAATGATTATTCATAGTTGCACAAAGTTCCCATGGAATGCGCTCCCCATTTTCATCTATGATCCCTTCCGGCGGGATGATCTGCTCCGGGCTTGCAAAATCTCCGCTATAGATCAGAGGTTCCGCAGTTGCAATACTTCCATGATTTTCCCCAGACCCCTCCAGTCTGTTGTCGATCACGACATCCGGCTGATATTTTCTTACCATCTGAATCAATTCTGTCGCACGCCATGTTTCTCCTCTCATGTCATCGTAAGAAAAGTCAAACCATAACAGGTCCAGTTTTCCGTAGTTTGTGACAAGTTCCTTTACTTGACCGTGCATAAAATCAAGGTATCTGTCAAAGTCTATCTGTGCATCCTTGTATCTCTCCTGATTTCTCATCGGGTGATGGCGATCTCCGTACTTCGGAAAATCTAGATGGTGCCAGTCGATCAACGAAAAATACAGTCCAACCCGAATCCCTTCTGCCCGGAACGCATCTAGAAATTCTCTGACAAGATCTCTTCCTGCCTTTGTATTTGTCGCCTTATAATCGGTCAGTGCCGAATCAAACAGACAAAATCCATCGTGATGCTTTGCCGTAAGGACCGCATATTTCATCCCAGCGCGTTTTGCCAGCTTTGCCCACTCTTTCGGATCGTAAGCAGTCGGATCAAATTCTCGGAAATACTGTTCATACTCCTCATTCGTCATTTCCCTCTGGGACATCACCCACTCACCGCATGCCGGAATTGCATAGATTCCCCAATGAATAAACATCCCAAATCTTGCATCCATAAACCACTTCGTTCTCTCTCTGATTGCCTGATTCATTTTCTCACTCCGTTCTCTTTTGCCATGGAAACCCTCTTACTTATCAAGAATTGATTTTAACTCTTCCACAAAAGTATTGACATCCTTAAATTCACGATACACAGAAGCAAATCTTACATAGGCAACTGCATCTAACTCTTTCAGCTTGTCCATCACGATTTCTCCAATCACCTTGCTCGGAATCTCTTTCTCTTCTCTGCTGAAAATCTCTGTCTCTACTTCCTCCATAAACTTCTGGATCTGATCTGCCGAAACAGGTCTTTTGTAGCAGGCACTCAGCACCCCAGATTCAATCTTTCTTCTGTCATACTGCTCTCTGTTGTCATCTTTTTTTATGACGATCAACGGAATCGTCTCAACTTTTTCATAAGTTGTAAACCGCTTTCCACACTCATCACAGGCACGGCGACGACGGATCGAGCTTCCATCGTCTGCCGGTCTGGAATCGATTACCTTTGTATCTGGATTATTACAATAAGGACACTTCATGTTCTGTTCCCCTTCCACATTTTTCTTTAGTATATCGGTAATGGAAATCAATGTCAAATCATTTGCATGGAACAAGGTATTTTTCTTCACAGATTTCCACAAAAATGATATCTTCCCCTATTTTTTTAATGCAGGAAAATGGAATCACATACTCACTGTCCGATCCTAGAAAACCACAGATTTTTCCCGGCCCTGGAATGACAATTGCCTCGATGCAGCCACTGCACGCATCAAATACAAGATCCACCGGGTTTCCCAGCCTTTTACAGTTACAGACATTGATCACTTCCTTTTCCCTCAACTCACATACCCGCATTTTCTCCCCCTTTATTTCTTCTATTTCGTTTTCTATGTTTTAATGGACATATCTGTCACACAGCTGCTCAAATATTTTTACATGACACTGTTCATCTAAGATGATCCGCTCCAAAATTTTCCTGATATGACAATCCTGTATCCATTCTTTCTGTCTGCGGTATTTTGCAATGGTCTGTTGCTCCCCGCGAAGTGCATTCTGAAGAATGTCACCGATGTTTCTGGAATATTGATTGCAAGCCCCTGACCAGTAACGATATCTTCCTCTCTCGACACTCCACATGCGTGGATCTGCTCCAAGTAGATTCGCAAGTGTCGCAAAAGTGTGTAAATGATGCATCTCCACAATACTGATCTTATGAAAACATTCCGAGATTTCTTCAAATTTCCCCTCCGCAATCACGCCATTGTAAAAGTAAAGACTGACTGCCGACATTTCAGAGTCACACGCTCCTACATTGCCAAGCATTGCTGCCGCATACTGTCTGTTTTTCTCCTGCACACAGACTTCTGGGTATTCTGATTTGTCCGCATAAATATATTTTGTTTCTTCCATTAAAAAAAGCCTCCCTGATCCGTTCTACCATACAATCTATGGCAGTCCCGGATAAAGAAGACCTCTTTTCTATTTTCTTTTTCATTTTTTCACGACAGGATGATCGGCCGCTCTCTTCTTGCTTTTCAGAAAGCACTGCCTCTCTTTTTCCGTCACTAACGGATATCGATAACAGACACCGGACAGCTGTTTCTTGCCGCTTTTGCTTCCTCTTCATTTTCTGCTGTGACTTCCGCATATGCCTCCGCCAGCCCGTCATCTCCGAACCGGAACACTTCCGGACATTCTCCAACGCATGCTCCACAGGAAATACATCCTTCTTCTACAATCGCTTTCATGCAATGCCTCCCTACTCAGATTTTAACTGTTTTTTCAGCGGATATCCGCTTTTCTTTCTCTGAGAGTATTCCCGATTTCTGTTCTTTTCATACACTTTCGATATAACTTATTCTATTCTGCAAACTGGCTTTGGTACAACTCTGCATAGAACCCATTTCTTGCAAGCAGTGTTTTATGATCCCCCTGCTCAATAATATTTCCATCTTTCATCACAAGGATCACATCTGCTTCCCGGATCGTGGAAAGTCTGTGCGCCACAATAAAGCTTGTCCGCCCCTGCATCATTTTCTGGAATGCTTTCTGAATCTGTATTTCTGTTCTTGTATCAATGGACGATGTTGCCTCATCAAGAATCAACATCGGTGGAAGTTTCAGCATCACTCTTGCAATACACAAAAGTTGCTTTTGTCCTTGTGACAAATTTCCGCCATCCTCGGTAATAACGGTATCATATCCTTCCGGCATACGTTTGATAAATCCATGGGCATGCGCCGCCTTCGCTGCCGCAATAACCGCTTCTCTTGTCGCACCCGGATTTCCATATGCAATATTTTCTGCGATACTGCCAGATTTCAGCCAGGTTTCCTGAAGGACCATTCCAAAGCTTGCACGCAGACTGTCTTTTGTTACTTTTGAAACAGCATTTCCATCCAGCAATATTTGTCCGCCATCCAAATCGTAGAATCGCATCAGCAGGTTGATCAAAGTCGTCTTCCCACATCCTGTCGGACCTACGATCGCAATCTTCTGTCCCGGCTTCACAGTAAGATTAAGATGCTCCAACAGTGGTACCTCAGGCTGATAGGAGAACGATACATCCACAAGTTTTACTTCTCCTTGTACCTGACTTAAGACGACTGCATCTTTCTGATCCACCGTCTCCGTTTCCTCTTCAATAAAATCAAACACGCGCCTTGCGCAGGCAAGCGCATTCTGCAGTTCTGTGATCACACTGGAAATTTCATTGAACGGCTTTGTATACTGATTAGCATAGGTCAGAAAACAGGACAGCTGTCCGACAGAAATCGCTCCTCGCATCGCAAAGACTGCGCCGGTAATCCCAACTCCCGCATACACGAGTCCATTGACAAACCGTGTGCTTGGATTTGTGATGGAAGAAAAAAAGATTGCTTTGAGACTGCATGTCTGCAAGTTCCGATTGATTGCATCGAACCGCTTTAACGCTTCCTCTCCATAACCGAATGCCTGCACTGTTTTCTGATTTCCAATCATTTCCTCCACAAGCGAAGTCATCTCAGCTCTTGTCTCTGACTGCTTCTGAAACATCGTATACGTTCTTTTTGCAATAAAGCTTGCTACAAACAAAGATACCGGTGTGATCAAGATCACGACCAACGCAATCTGTACATGAATACCAAGCATAAAGACAAGCGTTCCTAAAATCGTAACAATCCCGGTGAAAAACTGGGAAAATCCCATTAACAATCCGTCTGAAAACTGTTCCACATCGGTGATGATCCGGCTGATCGTCTCCCCCTGCGGGCGGCTGTCCACATACTTTAAGGGCAGTACCTGAAGTCTTGCAAATGCCTTTATCCTCACATCCTTCACAACACGGTAGGTGATCCGGTTGTTGCACAGATTCATCAGCCATTGCGCCACACAAGTCAGCACAATGACAACTGCAAGTTTTTTCAAAATTGCAAAAACCTCCGGAAAATTTACCTGTCCTTTTCCAATAAGAACATCCACACCGTCCCCGATCAAAATTGGTGCATATAGTGTCAGAGCGACAGAAATCATCGCAAATACAAGTGACAACAATAAAAGATATTTATAAGGTCCGATCAGTTTTAATACTTTCCCCACCGTTCCTTTATTCTTTTTCATATTGCTCCACCTCCTCTTTGGAAAGCTGGGAATAACAGATTTCCCGATAGACCTCACATGTTTTTAACAGTTGCTGATGCGTACCGATCCCTGCAACCATACCATCATCCATAACAATAATCTTATCCGCATGGAGAATGGATGCCGCTCTCTGCGATACAAGAAAGACTGTCATATCCTTTGTCTTCTCCACAATGGCTTTCCGAAGCTTTGCATCTGTCGCAAAGTCCAGTGCCGATGCGCTGTCATCAAGAATCAATACTTCCGGCTTCCGCACAAGCGCACGGGCAATCGTCAGTCGCTGTCTTTGCCCTCCGGACAGATTTTTCCCGCCCTGACTGATCATCGTATCAAGTGCCTTCGTTTTTTCCTGAACAAACTCTTTTGCCTGTGCGATCTCCAGTGCTTCATAAATCTCCTCATCGGTAGCATCCTGTTTCCCCCACTGGATATTTGCACGAATCGTCCCCCGGAATAAAGTAGCTTTCTGCGGAACTATTCCGATTTTTCCACGCAGCTTCTCCATCGGATACTCTTTGACATCTGCACCATCAAAAAGTACACGTCCTTCTGATGCATCATAAAATCTCGGGATCAAATTGACCAAAGTTGATTTGCCTGATCCGGTTCCTCCGATAATTCCAACCGTTTCTCCTTTGCTTACAGAAAATGTTACATCCGAAAGCGCAGGTTCTTTTGATCCGTGATACCGGAACTGCACATGATCAAACAAAACTGCTTCACACTTTTTATCAGATACTTTTTCCATTCTGCTTTTCGGAGATTCCATCGTTGTACAAATAGCAAACACCTCGTTGATTCTTCCCGCAGATGCAAGCGCCTTTGTGAAAGATACGATCAGATTCGCAAGTGCCACAAGTGCGATCAGAATCTGTGTCATATAGCTGACAAGTGCGATCATCTCCCCCTGTGACACCTTTCCTGTATTCACTTCAAAAGCTCCGGCCCACACAAGTACAATGATCGCTCCATTGACGATCAGATAGGTCAGTGGATTCATCAGTGCTGAGATCCAGCCGACTCTCAACTGATCCTGCATCAATGTATGACTTTCCTTTTCAAATGCTTTCTGCTCCTCTTTCTGTGTCCGAAATGCGCGGATCACACGGATTCCTGCAAGATTTTCCCTCGTCGTCAAAAGAATCTGATCAAGCCCTTTTTGCACTTTCTTATAGATTGGAATTGTAATCATCATAATTCCATAGATGACAATGGAAAGAAGCGGTACTGCAACAACAAAGATCCATGCCAGTCTGAAGTTGACTGTAAATGCCATGACAACCGCCCCGACAACAATAAACGGTGATCTCAGGAACAGTCGGAGTACAAGATTGACTCCGGACTGCACTTGATTGATATCACTTATCATTCTTGTTACAAGCGTTGCACTTCCAACTTGATCAATCTCCTGGTAGGACAGCGTGCTGATATGGCGAAACAGATCATGGCGCAGCTCCGTCCCAAACCCAACTGCTGCCTTTGCCGCAAAGTACTGCGCCGTCAGCGAACATGCGAGACCAATCACACCTAATAGTATTAAAACTCCTCCCATTTTCAAAATGTACGGCATATCCCGGTTCTCAATTCCCACATCGATGATCTTTGCCATCACAAGTGGAACAATCAGTTCAAAACATGCCTCTAAAAGCTTAAAGAGCGGACCGATTACACTCTCTTTTTTATATCCTTTCAGATATGGAATCAGTTGAAACATCTTTTCCCATCTCCTCCTTCTAATGATTCTTTCTCATTATAGCGATTTCCGCCCGGAAAGACAAGAAAAAGGAACACTGAAAAATGTATTTTACAATGGAGTCCCTTTAGACATACCACCCGAGCGGAAATAAATATTTTATATAGTCTACAGCAGGCAAGTAAGCTGAGATATTGATCAATACCGGACAAAGCACCAATTGTATCACAACAAAGGCGAGCACCCAGGCAGAAAGTGCCATACTGCTCCTGAACCATCCTCCGACAATTGACACCCACAGTGCGCCTATAAATACAAGCAGAAACATGCGAAACAATTCTATCACCACTCCTCTGCTCTCTCCGACAGCCATAACCACACCAATCCCTGTGACTGACGGAATTGTTACAGCTGCAAGATATCCGAGATACTCAAATCTCTTTTGTCTTTTCCGGTCTAAAGCTAGACAGATTCCTCTGCCATTCCCTTCAAACCTCCGTCCGAATGTCATCCAGAGCAAAACAAATAAAAAAATCCCCATGATTCCCTGAATCGGATAGATATCTGTCAGCTCTTCCTTGTCGGAAGTTTCTTGTACTGGTATTGCTTCTACCTCTGTCCGAAAAAATTCTTCACTTTTTAAATACTCTGCATTCCTTTCCAAGAGAAACGGAACAAGATCTTTTCTATCCTCTTCATAAATCTCTTTTCGTCCATCCAGCAAGATCTCCTCTCCGTATTTTTCCAGAAATACGGCATAAAGTGTTTCTTTTGCAACTGTTCCTTTAGCAGAAAAAGGTGTCCGTAAAAAAGTGATCAGTTCCTTGCTGCAGCCTTTCTTTACTTTCTCTTCAAACTCTTCTGAAAAGAGAAATCCACTGTCAATTTCCGCTGTTTCCAGCGCCTTCCTCAACTCGCTTTCTTTTTCAAACACAATAAATTCAAACACGGATTCTCTCTGACTCAACCCGGCCGCAATTGCTTCTGCCATCGGATCTTCGGCAAGACAAAGCCCCACTGAGACATTTTCTCCGTTCGGAATCCGCATCTGACTGACAAGCAAGGCAACTGCAATCATTGCCGCCGGGATGATCCACCATGTTTTCCGCTTCATTTCTGCTTTCAGTTGTAATATGTACCATGTCTTTTCCATGTAATTAAGACCCCTATTCCTCCGGCTGCCAACCCCCAGATTATCATCCATAACACCAGTTTTACTTCTATGCTCCCAAACAACATCTGTGCACTGTATTCATGAAACAGATTCAGCGGAAGCCATTTGCCGATACTTCCTACCACTCTCGGAAGATACGCGGACGGAACTACTGTTCCTGAGCAGAAGATCATCAGCACATTCCCACAGAGCAGCAAAAGATTTCCCTGCATCCCTCTACCTGCCAATACATACATCAACGAAAAATAGGATGCGATTCCAAAACAAAGCGGAATCATCTTCCAGAAAACAGTCCCATCTATGCCCATTGTTCTTATTTCCATCATCTGCTGAACACCGATTCCCGACAGATAGCATCCCACCGAAAGAATCCACAACATACCTGCCATCGCCACAATTTTTACTGTCGTCTGCGAAACAGCACCCAAACCGTTTGCATACATTCTTTGTTCCACTGCTCTGCTCTCCTGCTTATAGAGGAATCCACAATTCACTCCACTCATCAGAAGAAAAACTACCAATACTGTTGCTGCATAAAACTCAGACAACTCTAGATTTCCTACAGGGGAATAAATACTCTCCTGAAACAGCTCCCCACGCCGGAAAGCATTGCCGATATATTTATAGGAAATAAACTCGGCAATCTCATACGATTCCATCTCCGTCTCATACACTTTTCCGGTATCCATCGCCGCAAATACTCCCGCCTCCGCTGTTCTGATCATCGAAACTCCATCCTCCAAAAGTTCTCTGAAAATGGCTGTATCCAAGTCCATCTCCTCCGGAAACAAAAGTATCACCTTTGCCGGATTTCCCTCATAGATATCCTGATAAAAATCTTCCGGCAATATCACTGCTGCCTGAGCCTTTCCTTCCCAGACCGCAGTCCTTACCTGTTTCTCTTCCATATATTCAAATCTGCAGATATTCCGCACACTTTCCATTCCCGCAAGAAACCGGGCAATCACCTTTGACTCCTCTTCCGTATCCGGAATCACTACCGCCACCTGTATCGGCTCAAAAATCTGGAAATGAAACAATACATAACTGATTCCAAACACGCCTCCAATAGTAATGCACAGAATCACAAGCAGACTCACAGCTGATTTACCAAGTACTTTCAGCGATCTTTTCCATTCTAGTTCCAGATATACGATCAAATTTCTCATAGCATAACATCATTCTAAAGATAATAATCAAGTTCATACAAGAAATCTTCCAGATTCTCATCTTCCTCGATCTGTTCCATAAGTTCTTCTCCGAGATCTTCTAACTCTGATTTGGAAGCCTCTCCGACATCAAAGACATCCCCCTCAAATTCGCGGAACTCCGCACCTTTACGGATGGACAGCAAACAATCTACATCAAGCCGATTTCCATATACTTCCACTGTCTCTGCTGACAATTCCATTTTTTTCTTATCTGCCAGAAATACACCTGACATTTCCATATCCGCTTGCGGTACTTCGATTTTATATTCTCCGGACTTTCTATCATATTCCATTTCCAGAGCCTCTTCCCCTTCGATATAGACTGTCGTAACTTCTGCAGACCCTTCCGTCTCTCCTTCTACCTCTATGACAGTCTCATCCTCAACAGAGATCTCCATATTCTGAAATCTCGTCTTTCCTCCAAGAAACTGAATCTCCATCTCATTCCTATCTACTTCCAGTCCGACTGCCGCCAGTTTATTCTTATATACATAACATGTTACATCTACATCCGGCATATCCTCTATAATATACTCCAACTCTGAAAAGATATTCGACAACATCTCTTCACAAAGTTTACTATCATAGTAATCTGTCACTATATCTTCTGTCACTGAAAGTAAGTCTTCCATATTTTCTTCCGTGAGTGATACCGTATAACCTTTGCATTTTCTGAATTTTCCATCTACTTCATACTCTTCCGGATTCCTTTTGACAACTTCTACTTCTTTCCATTCCTCGGACAGGGAAGAAACCAACTCCTTCCACATTTTCTGAACATCTTTTTCTTCCCCTAAAGCCTGTCCTGCCAACTGTAACACTTCATCAACATTTTCCAGCACTCCCTCATCTGCCAAATATCCGCCTTTCTCTTCTCTATAATTATAAGCAAACATTTTATCACTGAGCACTGGCACTTCTAGTCTGGCTTCCTTCTCATTCAACTCTGCAAGTGCACTTACCTGATCAGAATCGGGAAACTCCACCTGTGCGGCTATCTGAACTTTTGCTTTTCCCCTAAGTATTTGTGCTTCTGCTTCCGTGTCTTCTAGTCCGGCATGAATCGTTGTTGTATATTTTCCGGAAAAAAGGATTTCTGCGGATTTTACTATATCCGAAAAATACTCCATGTCCCTTACCGTATTTGCCGTGGCCATCAATACCTTTGTGCTATCGCTGAAAAAAAATCCGCTTTTCACAGCTCCAAATACAGTCAATCCAATTGCTGCAACCGCTGTTACCCCTCCGATGATTGCAATCTTCTTTCCTGTTTTTCCCTGTTTTCCATTGTTGCTATACAGTGGTTTTCCAGTCATCGGATCAAATTTTGCTTCTGGATCAATCGGCTCTCCTGTCATCGGGTCAAACTGCATCCTCTTTCCATATTTCTTCATCTCTTATGTCCTCTCTTCCTTTTTCTTTTGTTTTTGTCAGATTCTTGAAAAATCTTCCAGTCTCATCCCCATCATTCTCTTAATCTGTTCAATCTCTCTGGATTCTGTTCCTGTTTCGCGCAAATATCCCTCACACATGACCAGACATTTGTCACTCTCCATGATTTCCTTCTCATCGTGTGTCGTCATGATCACAATGCCATTCATCTTCTTATATTTTCTGATCCAGGATTGGATCCTATCTTTATAATAGAGATCCAACGCTGTAGTAGGCTCATCCAAAAGTAGAATCGGCGGCCACTTTGCAAGAGCACAGGCAATACTGAGTCTTCTTTTCATTCCTCCGGAAAGCTTCTGCACCGGCATTTTCATGATTTCTCTAAGATTAAATGCTCTTATGATCCACTCATACTGTGCCGATCGGTCCACGCCCCATAATTTCAAGTTGTCTTTCACAGACAGTTCTTCCAGAAATGGCAGATCCTGAGGCACATACCCACAATATTCCTGATAATAGTGGAAGTTCTTTAACGGTTCTTTCCCAAAATAGCGAATCTCTCCTCCATCTGGTTTCAATACTCCTGCAAGAATCTGCATCAGTGTTGTCTTGCCGCAGCCGTTTCTGCCGACAATGGCTACGCACTCCCCGCATTGTGCCGTAAAACTAATCTCTTGAAGAACTGTTTTTTTCCCATAACGCTTTCCCAGATTCGATACCTGTATCATTTTCTTTTTCAACTCCTACTGACACTTTTTATTATTTTATCATTTTTCACTGAAAATCTATACTGTCTTTTACATTTTTTTACAAATACTCCGATAAAGTGCTATAATATTCTAACATTCGATCATGATATTTTCTAATGTTATCTTTGGAAGGAGAATTTGAAATGAATATAAGCAACATCAGTAATCAACTTTATACAACCGCACCGAATAAAACAGGACGGCTCCCAAAGGAAATGGCAGTCTATTCTCTTCTAGATGAACTTTCCATCCCTTACGAACGCGTAGATCACGCAGTCACCGAGACAATGGAAGCCTGCGAGAACATCGACATGCTTCTCGGCGTGTCCATGTGCAAAAACTTATTTTTAAGAAACCGGCAGAAAACTGCTTTTTACCTTCTGATGATGCCTGGCACAAAAAAGTTTAAGACGAAAGATGTCTCAAAACAGCTTGGCACCTCCCGTCTTTCTTTTGCTGAGCCAGAATATATGGAACAATATCTGAACATCACACCGGGATCTGTCAGCGTTCTGGGACTAATGAACGACAGTCACCACGCCGTACATCTGGTCATCGATAAAGAATTGCTGGAAAACGAATATATCGGCTGCCACCCTTGCATCAACACATCCAGTCTGAAAATACGTACAGAAGATATACTGAATATATTTTTAAAACATACCGGGCATACATGGACGACTGTGGACTGATCCTAAAAAATACGCCTTGTAAGAGAATTCACTTTTTCTCTCTGCAAGACGTATTTTCCTAATATTCTCCCTGCCATCTCCCCGAAACAATTTCCGTGATTTCTCCGGTTCTAAGGCTTTCAGGAACATCTATGATCCTCTGATTCCTGCTCCCCCGGTACGCAAGTGACAGGCTTCTTTGCTCTTCGATATACGGTCCATCAATCAGTACATCCAGTTTCTCTAAAAGCATCCGCTGCTCTCGGGATCCCCGCAAAAGTTCTTCCATAGTAAATCCCGAATAACTCGCCACTTCGTATCCCCGGTTCTTTAATTTTCCTGCAAGCTCTGCAAATGCCTCCGCCTGGCTAAATGGCTCCCCGCCAGAAAATGTAACTCCCTTAGCAAGAGGATTTTCCTCAATTACCTTGACAAGATCGTCTGCCGTCCACCAGGTTCCTCCGTCAAATTCCCACGTTTCCGGATTATGACATCCTTGACAGTGATGGGGGCATCCCTGTGCGAACAATGTCATGCGGATTCCGGGGCCATCTACAATACTGTCCCCGGCGATTCCCGCAAGCCTTAGTTTTCTATTGTCCCAGTCCATGTTTTACTCTGTCTCTCTCTTCTGCTTTTTTTGCATCATTCCACTTGTCCATTGTTCCCACAAGATATCCCGTAATTCTTCTGATTCTCTCAAATTTTACATCTTTTCCAATCGTACATCTTTCTTCCATACTAAATCCTTCCTTTCACTAACCTATCTATTTTCAAAATATCTGCTGCCTTTTCCTGAAAATATTCTCTTTTCGTACTATCTGCATCCGCAAAATTGCGGCATTTCCGGATATAGCTTTCTCAGTTCTTTTAGCTTTTCGTCACTGATCGGCTCTCCTTCCCTCCGTCCGCATCTTGGGCACACATCATCGATCACACCTACATATCCACAGGCTGGATCACGGTCTACCGGATGATTGACACTTCCATAACCAATTCCGGCATCGTGCATACAGCGGATCACGCTCTCGAATGCCTCCACATTTTTTGCTGTATCTCCGTCCAGTTCTACATAACTGATATGACCGCCATTGGACAGTGCATGATAAGGAGCTTCTTTTCTGATCTTCTCGTACGCGGAGATTGGATACCAGACCGGAATATGGAAACTATTTGTATAATACTCTCTGTCTGTCACCCCCGGTATCTTCCCATAACGTTTCTGATCCATCCGGAGAAATCTTCCGGACAAGCCTTCTGCCGGTGTCGCAAGCAACGTATAATTCATCTTAGTTTCTTTTGCTTTCGCATCCGTAAATGCCCGCATATGACCGATAATCTCAAGCCCCTTCTGCTGCATCTCTTCACTTTCCCCATGATGCTTTCCATACAGTGCCGTCAAAGTCTCTGCCAGACCGATGTATCCAATCGATAGTGTTCCATGTTTTAACACTTCCCGGACTTCCTCGTTTGGTCCTAGTTTTTCCGAATCCAGCCACACACCTTGTCCCATAAGGAATGGATAATTATATACACATTTCTTTGCCTGAATCTCAAAGCGATCCATCAACTGTCTCGCAACTAGTTCCAACATTGCATCCAATTTCTGATAAAATACTTTCTCGTCTCCTTTGCTCTCAATTGCAAGACGAGGCAGATTAATCGAAGTAAAGGAAAGATTTCCTCTTGAATACGCGATTTCGTGCTCTGGATCGTATACATTCCCCATCACACGAGTACGGCAGCCCATGGTAGCAACTTCCGTCTCCGGATGCCCTGGTTTGTAATACTGAAGATTAAATGGCGAATCAAGAAATACAAAATTCGGGAACAGCCTTTTTGCACTTACCTTGCAGCTTAATCGGAATAAGTCATAGTTTGGATCTCCCTCATTATAATTGACCCCTTCTTTCACCTTAAAAATATGAATTGGGAAAATGCATGTCTCCCCATTTCCCAGCCCTGCATCTGTTGCAAGCAGTACATTCCGGATGATCATTCTTCCTTCTGGGCTTGTATCTGTCCCGTAGTTGATAGAAGAAAACGGTGTCTGCGCCCCTGCACGACTATGCATCGTATTCAGATTATGTACAAATCCTTCCATCGCTTGATAAGTGTCGCGCTCCGTATATTTCTCGGTACGCTTTCTGACTTTCTCAGTAATGTGTGCTGCCTTTTCTTCTGTAAAATGATATCGTTCGCAAAGCTTCTGCTGTACCGCACGATCAAATACTTCTTCCTCCTGTTTTAGCCGTGGAAACAGTTCTTTTGTCTGCTTTAGTTCATCTAACATCTGCATAATCTGTACTTCTTCATCCTCAAGATCAGCCAGATCCTCCACCGCTTCTGTAAGCTGCTTTTTATAAATTTTTTGGAATGACTTTGCCACTCCCTTCGCCAGTCCGTAATCAAAATTTGGAATGCTCTGTCCTCCGTGTTGATCGTTTTGGTTTGACTGGATCGCAATCGCCGCCAACGCCGCATAACTTTGAATACACTGTGGTTCCCGGATCACTCCGTGTCCGGTAGAAAATCCCCCCTGAAATAGTTTCTCAATATCTATTTGGGTACAAGTAGTTGTCAGCGAATAAAAGTCAAAATCATGGATGTGAATATCTCCCTCTCGGTACGCCTTCGCCTGTTCCGGTGTCAGCAAATATGCCTCATTGTAATTTTTCGCTCCTGCCGCTCCAATCTGGAGCATGCTTCCCATAGAAGTATTTCCGTCAATATTCGCATTATCACGCTTCATATCGCTCTCGCGCGCATCTATATTCGTAATCTCATCGATTGTTTTCATCAGGCTTGTGTTTGCTTCTCGGATATGTGTTCTCTGTGCCCGGTACAAAATAAATTTCTTCGCCGACTCCTCGAACCCTTTCTTCATCAGAGCCCGCTCCACCGTATCCTGCACCTGCTCAATCTGAGGCGGCATATCTTCCGGCAACTTTTCAAGCTTACTCTGTACATCGTTTGCCACATTTGCAGCATCTGTCGCATCTCCTTCACCTGCTGCCTCCATCGCCTTTAAAATAGCCGATGCAATCTTGCTTTCGTCATACAGTACCACGCGGCCGTCCCTTTTGATAATACTTCTAATCATCCTGTCTATCGCCCTTTCTCTACAATATGTTGTGTCTATTCAGTATTATGATACTAAATATCCACAAAGTCAATACCTTTCTCCTCACTCTTTCGATACTCTGGACAACATTCGACACTGCCTTTTTACAGTGTTATTTTCACTGTTTTCTCCTTGTTTAAAAGGCCAGAACGTGCTGTTTTCAATAGAAAAACCGACATACCGATAAGCATTTTCATATCATAAAAAAGTAAGCCGCCTGGCTGTTCTGGTAGAATTTTGTCGATGAAATTTATACAAGAACCTTTTTTCCCTTCAGCAATTCGATGGCTGTTTCTAGAGCGGCAGACTATCTCTCAGACACAATGCCCCATATCCCACCTGCGGATTTGGATATTCTGTAAATCCTGGCAATGGTCTTGCGCCTCTCCTGAGATAAGCCTTTACTTTTTCTCCATATAAATACGGATCATTCCCTCTCACGATTCCCCACTCCATCATAAGTGCCGCCGCTCCAGAAACAAATGGTGTAGCAAACGATGTTCCGGTGAATGTCTGATAAATTCCGGACGGTGTCGGCGCTGTAATATCTACTCCTGGCGCCACAAGATCCGGTTTACTTTCTCCTTCAAGTCCTCCCCTTCCCGAAAAATCTGCATAGGCAAACGTCAATGAATCGTATGCTCCCACACTGATCACTCTCTGTGAAGTCGACGGGATCGTCAATGTCCCCCTCTCGGTCGGGTAGCGGAATGCAGTTCCCCTGTTCAAGACGTTCTCACTCGGAAGCCATAAGTCATATTCCCCTGTCACAATTTTTCTTGGAGTCAGAACAAACTGCCATATGCCCGGCGTAATATACGAATCTTTTGGAAGAAACTCGATAAAAATCTCCTGTGAGACATGAAACGGACTTGGCTCGCCATAATACAGCAGAATTTCCGTATCTCCGACCACAAAACGTTGTGTACCGATTACCTCTGGTATCGGTCCGATCTGCACACCTGCCGGAGAAATCAGAGAGATATCAACAATGTCATGGTAACTTTTCCAAATCTGCACATTGATTGCCGTCTCCTTCATCTGTACCGCAAGCGGAATCCGCTCTTCCGTATTCTCTTTAAGGATTCCTGCAGTATGCCCCGCACTTGCACCTTCATTTCCCATACCGATACAGATCACGCTCTTCCACAAGTTTGCAATATCCGCAATAAACCGCTCCAACAAACTTGTGCCGGCGTGTGAACCATATGTATTTCCAAAACTGATATTGATTGCGACAGGTCTTCCTGCTCTCTGAGCCTTCTTTACCACATAGTCAATTGCCTGCATCAGTTCCGTCGTTCTTGGAAATCCTTCCTCCCGCGGTGTACCGAGCTTGACGACAAGAATCCCGCTCTCAGATGCAACTCCCTGATAGCGGGCTCCTTTACTTCCTCTTCCATTTCCTGCTGCAATTCCCGCCACAGCAGTTCCATGCCCAGATCGATCTTCACTTGGTACAATTTTCATTCGTTCTGTCCGGTTCTCCTGCTGCAGCGCCTCATTGATCTTCTCCTGCGTGTATTCTGTTCCCTGCACATAGCCTTCCGGAGGATTTCCGGGAATCGTCTGATCCCAAAGTGAATAAATTCTCGTCGTTCCATCTGCATTCCGGAAATCCAGATTTGCATAATCAATCCCTGAATCAATGATTGCCACAAGCACACCGGTCCCATAAAGTTTTGGTGGTCGGATTTGCACCGAAGTCATACAGGACACTCTTCTTCCATTTTCCACTTGAAAAAACAATCGCTTGGGCTTCTCTATATACTCTACCGCTTCAATCCCCGCCAGCGCTTCCAGACGATCTTCCCGGACAGTCACAATGGCAAACTCATTACTCAATTCTACAACACTCTCTGCAATTTCTCTAACCCGCCCAAGCGTTCCCGAATATTTTATGATCACTTCCCACGTTCGTGCAACCGGGTAGTATCCCACATCCAACTCCAAAGATTTTTCTCGTTCTTCTTCACTTGCACTCAATGCCAGATTCAATAAATTTTCAATTTTCTGGTCTGCCATATGATCACCCCATCACACTTTATTCAGATAGGATGGCAAAAATACCTTTGCTTTTTTAATTCTTCTGTTTTATTCTTCCATTTCACTTCCTGTCAACGCTCCTGTATACGGTGCAAGTGACAGTGGGATAAAATATCCTCTCTCATGCCTGCACAACGGACAGATTTCCGGAACTTGTTTTCCGGAGTGGATATGCCCACAGTTCAGACACATCCATTTTCCTTCTTTTGCCGCCTGAAAATAAGAACCATCCTCCAAAAGTCTTTCCACTTTGGCAAATCTTCTCCCGTGAAGTTTTTCTACCTCTGCAATCTGAAAGAACGCAGAAGCAACCTCTAAAAATCCTTCTTCCTTTGCAGTCTCTCCAAAAGCCTGATACACATCATCTGCTTCCTCGAATTCATTATGTTGAGCCGCCTTCAAAGCCCCAAAAATCTGTTCGTTGTCGTCAATCGGATAAGTCCCCTGAATTTCTATCGTCTCCCCTGTCATCTCTTTCAACAGCTCATAGAAACGCTCTGCATGTGCCCGTTCCTGCTCCGCTGTAAATAAGAATATCTTTTCGACTGCATATAGTCCCTGCCTGCGCACAAGCTCTGCTCCAAAGGTATAGCGATTTCTGGCTTGACTCTCTCCCGCAAATGCTTTCATCAAATTTTCCTTTGTTCTACTGTTTATCAAACTCTGTGCCATAGTTTCCTACCTCTTTCTTCTCACAATTTCACGATTCTCCCATCGTTACACTCAGAAGTATGTTACCAGACACCGTCTTTTATACATTCTTTTCCATTTTCTTCTCTGATGCTCTTTGCACAACGAATATATTTCCAACACAGCAAGAAATAAAAATGACCACACGTTAATTAAATCCGATAATCCTTCTCGCCACCTCATACGCAAGCACCGATACTTTTCTTCCGGAATTTCCCGGAAGATTCATTGTCTGTCCAAGAATACTGTACCGAATCTTCCAATATACCCGATAATCTACTTCTTTCAGATACTTCCAGAGCGCCTTTTTCTTCTCCAGATTTTCCTCTGTCTTAGAGCGGATCAGAATAATCGAAGATACTGTCATCATAATCGCAAGATAGTTGATCATGTAATTTCTCAGCTTCCTGCTGGAAATTTTCCGCATAGAATACATGTCGATCATAGTCCTTGTCACATAAAGCTGCTGATCAATACGTTTGATCATATTTTTCTCATTGACTGACTGATCCTCTCTTCCGATAAAGTACCGGTAAAAATCAACATCAAGATAATATAATGATGTAACATGCGGCAAAGGATAGTACACATAAATGTTATCCACATAAAATGTATGCTTTGGCAGCTTCAATCCACAATTACGCAATAATTCTGTCCGGTAAATCACAGAATGCATCAAAATATACTGCGACAGACGAAATCTTCCGATATCCCCCCATGTCATGATGCGATCCTGCGGAAGTACATTCCGGTAGTGAATCACTTTCTTATTCTTCACTCCAACCTTTTCATATACATAATTAGAGATGAGCATGTCCGTCAGACTTCCCTGCTGATACCATCCCTTCAATACATCCAGAATCTTCTCAAGCGCCGTCTCTTCTACCCAGTCGTCGCTGTCTACCACTTTAAAATACATACCGGATGCATGGTTCAGCCCTTCATTCACTGCATCCCCGTGGCCTCCGTTTTCTTTGTCCACCACTTTTACAATGGTCGGATATTCTTTTTCATACCTTCTTGCAATCTCTAACGTGTGGTCTGTCGATCCGTCATTTACAATAATAATCTCCACATCTTCTCCCCCCGGAAGAAGAGACTGTATTGCCCGGTCCATATAATCCTCCGAATTGTAACATGGAATCGCAATGGATAAATATTTCATTTCGTTCACCTCATCTATTTTCAATCTTTCCATAGTATAATCCATTTCCTGACATTTTCCAACAGCTATATTGTAAATTCCTGATATTTCCGATATAGTAGAAGCATAATCATTTTTTGGAGGTAATTTACATGAAAAATATAATTGTAGGACAGTCCGGCGGACCAACTGCTGTAATCAATGGAAGCCTTTACGGTGTTGTAACGGAAGGGCTCCGTCAGACAGATGCCATCGAGACAGTCTTTGGAATGATCAATGGGATTGAAGGATTTTTAAACGATCAGGTGATTGACATGCGTCCACTTTCAGAAAACGGGGAATTAGAGCGAATCCGCACAACACCGGGAGCATACTTGGGTTCCTGCCGCTATAAGCTGCCGGAAGATCTTACAGATGCTGTTTATCCTCAATTGTTTGAGAAATTTTCTGACAGAAACATTGGCTGCTTCTTCTATATTGGTGGAAATGACTCCATGGACACTGTCAGCAAGCTTTCCCGCTATGCCGCCTCTATCCAGAGTGATATCCGTTTCATCGGGATTCCAAAAACGATTGATAATGACCTTGTGGAAACCGACCACACACCTGGCTTTGGAAGCGCTGCAAAATATGTAGCTTCTACTGTCCGTGAAATTGCCATCGACGCTTCGGTCTACGACAATAAAAAATCCGTCACAATCGTGGAAATCATGGGGCGCCACGCCGGATGGCTGACTGCTGCCAGTGTCCTTGCCCGCAAATTTGAAAAAGATAACCCGGTTTTGATCTACCTTCCAGAAGTCGCTTTTGACCAGGATGCTTTCATTGAAAAAGTATCAAAGGCACTCGAGACAACACCAAACCTTGTTGTATGTATCTCCGAAGGAATCAACGACGGCAATGGTACATTTGTGTGTGAATATGCAAGCGATGTCGGAGTGGACAACTTCGGTCACAAGATGCTCACAGGTTCTGGAAAATATCTTGAAAACCTCGTAAAAGAACGTCTTGGTATTAAAGTTCGCTCTGTAGAACTCAATGTCAGCCAGAGATGCTCTTCTGCTTGTCTCTCTGCTACCGACCTAGATGAGGCTGTCTGCGCAGGAACTTATGGTGTACAGGCTGCACTTCTAGGGGAAACAGGAAAAATGGTATCTTTCCAGAGAACAAATGACAATCCTTATAAACTCACCTACACAACCGCCGATGTAAACAACATCTGCAACAAAGAAAAAGGAGTTCCTCTTTCCTGGATTACAAACGATGGTTCTGACATCAGTGAAGATTTTATCCGCTATGCACTGCCACTGATTCAGGGAAACGTTGAGGTTCCATTTGAAAACGGACTCCCGGCATTTGCTTTCCGTCGATAACTTGTTGCCATTCACATTTTGTTCATATTTCTTTCAAATTTTTTTCATTTGATTCACACGGTTTCTTCATTTCTATGTCATATACTAAGACTATCAAATGAAACAACATTTGAAACAGACGTTAACAGTATTCACATACTTTTAGAAAAACTTTTTCATAATACATGCCAGATGCGTTTTATACCATCTGGCATCCTCCCTTTTTAGGGAGTTTTTATGTCTTTGTCCTGAAAATAAAATTTAGAATCCGTATGCTCTTTTCAATATTTTAAACTGTTCTTGTTCCTGAATTTCTGGTAATTCCGTTAGGATCCCCTTTGTCACCTGTGCTTTCATCTCAGGCTCCAATCCCTCCACATTCCATAAAATCTCCAAATATGTAAGCGCAAGCAACTTTGACTGTGGAAGTACCTTTCTGCCTCTCCTGCAGATCTCCGCTGCATCATCTATCCGATCATTCTCCGCATACCGCTGTGCCAGACAGAGAAATGCCTCTTCCTTTTCCGCTCCCCTACCACTCTCCTTTAAATAAATTTCTAACGCAAGTACCTGTCCATCTATTGTTTGCTCCCGCTCTGAAATTTTCCAAACAACCTCTTCTAATTTCTCTGTATATCCGAAATTTTCTAAGGTCGCTCCCTCTTGCTCCCTTGCCTCATCTGCCTGTATGATTTTTCCCTTCTCTTTTGACTGATCTGTCATCCTTTTTCCAACCGCGCTTCCAAAGATGACCATCACTGCACAGCCAAGGGCAACCACTGGCATTTTCTTTTCTATTTCTCTTTTTCGCCTGGATCTTAATTTCGGGAAATGCTTCTCCACCATAGAAAAAGTAATATATCCCTTCTCTCCATCTGCCTTCAGACAATTCTGGATCAGCTTTTCCAACTGGTATTCTTCCTTTTTTGTCAATGGAGGATCCGGCTCACTTTGGGACAACATATATTGAAGTGTTCTGCCAAAACTATAAATATCTACTGCCTCACAGATTCCTTTCTGCCTGTAAATTTCGGGATTTGAGAAGTATTTCCGCACCGTCCGGCTTTGAATCTGACGTACCGTTTCTCTGCTTCCTTCGGCCTCCAGATCCAAAAGATAAATCTCTTCGTCCTCCTTTACAATGACGCTGTATGGACTTAAGTAACCATAAGTTTGTTTTTCTCCGTATTTATGAAACCATGTGATCTGCAGAAGCATCTTTCGCATAAGATTCCACAATTCCTCTTTCGCTGTCTGCGGGTGATATTTCAGCCAATAGATCAACGTCTGTCCGAAAATTGTATCCTGGATCCGCTCACAATATTTTCCATGCTGTACCATTTTAATAATATCGTATTCCTTCTTCTCCAAACACATGCCTCCTTTTCTCTCCAGTACACAGAATGTTTCCTATGCCCATGTAATTTATATTCCTTTGTTTTCTTTATGATTTTTATTGGATTTTTCAGAATTTGTCGAATTGTATTTTGAAATCTGTTTTTTACAGAACGGTCAATCATCACGAAAGTGATGGAAAAAATGAATGATTTTATTTCAATATCCTTATAGGAGTCTCCCGCCGGGAGAGACTCCATTGCTTTGTTTCTCACTAATCAATCGGTCGATACAGATGTCTCGGAATTCCATCTACCATAACCGGAGATACATCCCCCTGAATCAGCGGCCGCACATAAGTGATAAACTCATCTGTCACATAAGTGCCTTCCTTATTTACCCATTCTCTTGGAACAAGACGCTCATCGTTCGCAATCTTGTGCACATCTTTTACCTCGGTTGTACATTGATATGGATCATCGGATAACCGAAGCATGACAACCATTTTCCCGCTGTCCCCTTCATCTCCGGCTTTCACTGCCGCACCACCTACCTGACTCGCTTCAAGGATATCCACTCTCGAAGCAGAATGCGATGCTGCTCTCTGCAACGTGCTAAGTTCTACGGCTCTTGTCTTGCATCCGATCTCTCCTGCGATCAGCGATGCCAGATAGTTTGCAGTTCCAGTCAGCTGCTTATGTCCAAATGCATCTACAAAATCTACATTAGAACCGAGTTCGCACACATATTTTCCATCTGCGGTCTTGATTCCCTCGGAAACTGCCACAACAACTGAATATTTCTTCTCCAAAAGCTTCCTCACTTTTGCAACAAACTTGTCCACATCAAATACAAGTTCCGGCAGATAGATTAAATCCGGCCCTTCACAGTCCTCTCCTTTTGCCAGTGCAGCTGCACCTGTCAGCCAACCTGCATTTCTTCCCATAATCTCTACGATGGTAACAAGTCCGTGTTCATAGCGCAGGCTATGTCCGTCACGGATAATTTCTTTTACCGATGTTCCGATATATTTTGCTGCACTTCCATATCCCGGTGTATGGTCGGTCAGTGCCAGATCATTGTCGATCGTCTTCGGCACCCCAAGAAAATTCGTATGTCCACGCCCCGTTACCATGGAATAATCGTAAAGCTTCTTGATCGTATCCATCGAATCATTTCCGCCAATATAAATAAAGCATTCAATATCCAATTCCTCAAGAATATCAAAAATCTTCTCATAAACTTCCTGATTCTCATGAATCTCTGGAAGTTTATATCTGCAGGAACCTAAAAATGCCGCCGGTGTTCTTCTCAATAGTTCTACATCCAGATCACTTCTGATAAAATCCGAAAGATCCACATACTTGCCTTCCATCAATCCCTGAATGCCATGCAGCATCCCATACACTTTCTTTGCCCCACGCTCTCTTGCAGTGCAGTAAACACCAGCAAGGCTCGAATTAATTGCCGCTGTCGGACCTCCTGACTGTCCTACGATCACATTCCCTTTCATCATATCCCTCCAGTTCGTTTGTCAATATCCTTATATTAGTATATTTTGCACTTATTGTAAAGTAAAACTTCGTTTCTTTTGTTTATTTTTACTTATTTTTGATAATTTTCATTTCTTTTTGACATTTTTCATCATTATTTTATCTATTTTTCATGATTTTTCACTTCTATTTTTATCAATATTTCCATTCCTGGGATTTCATCTGAAAAATCTTCTGTAAATTTGCATTGCACATTTATCCCCCTAGGGTTATAATTCAAATATTTTCAAATAACAGACAAGGAGGAATGTCGTATGCGAATAACTCCCATCGAAAAAGAAGATAAGACCGGAAGGATCATCACACTCAGAAATGCCGAGATTTCAGATGCCGATAATCTAATCACTTATATGAAGATCACCAGTTTTGAAACTCCTTTTCTGCTCCGGGAGCCCGATGAATTTCATCTCACCTCAGAGCAGGAAGAATGCTTTATTCAGAATACGATCGATAATCCCCGGGAACTGATGCTCCTCGCAACAGCGGACGGCTGCCATATCGGAAACTGCTCTCTTTCCGGCGCTGGTCCATTTAAAAGGTATCAACATCGCTGTCAGATCGCAATCGCACTGTATCAAAAATATTGGGGCTGCGGGATCGGACAGATGATGTTAAGTACGATACTTTCTGTCGCCAGAGAACTGGGATACGAGCAGGCGGAACTGGAAGTAGCCGCAAATAACACCTCCGCTGTTGCGCTCTACAAAAAATTAGGTTTTCAGACCTACGGCACATTCCCTGATAACATGAAATATGCCGACGGTTCTTACACAGATATGCTTTGGATGATGAAAAAGCTTATCTGATCAAAAAATATTTCCAAAAACAGAAAGAGATACAAGCGTGAAATTCTTGTACCTCTTTCTGTTTTATTTTTCTTTGATTCTGTTTTCTATCGGAGATTCTCCGGTCCAAATCCAAGTGGAAGTAATTCTTTCAACAAATATTTGTTCCATCCGCCTTTCCCATCTTCCAGCACAATGTAAAATTCGTCCGGTCTGCAAAATTCCTGCATGACCTGCCTGCACACTCCACACGGTGCACATACATTTCCGCTGCGCCCTGTTCCTTTGCCTCCGACAATCGCAATCCCTTCAAATTCCCGCTCACCTTCTGAGACCGCTTTGAAAAATGCGGTTCGTTCCGCGCAGTTTGTCGGCGTGTAAGATGCGCTCTCAATGTTACAGCCATAATATAACTTGCCTGACTTTGTAAGAAGCGCAGCCCCTACGCGAAAATCTGAGTATGGGGTATATGCATACTCTCTCGCTCTGTATGCATGTTCGATCAGTTCTCGTTCATCCATCTATTGTTCTCCTATCAGACGAATCGTCTCGGTCACAAGCGCCTTAAATTCTTTTGCCACTCGATCTGCTGTCTCTTGCACTTCTTTGTGATTCAAAGGCTGGTTGGACATTCCCGCTGCCATATTTGTGATGCAGGAGATTCCACATACTTTCAATCCCATATGTCTTGCTGCCATAGCCTCACATGCAGTGCTCATTCCGGCTGCATCCGCACCGAGCGCACGACACATTCTGATCTCTGCCGGAGTCTCATAGCTTGGTCCAGTAAACTGCATATACACACCACTCTGAATAGAAACTTTTACATTTCTTGCAGCCTGTTTAATGATCTCACGAAGTCCCTTATCATACACTTCACTCATATCCGGGAATCTCGGTCCCAGTTCATCAAGATTTGCACCGATCAGCGGACTCGGAACTGCGGTCGTAATCTGATCTGTTATCATCATCAGGTCACCCGGCTGGAAGTTAAAGTTCACACCACCTGCTGCGTTTGTCAAAATAACGGTCTTTGCTCCAAGCAATCCCATCAGGCGTACCGGAAGTACTACATCTGACATCGGATACCCTTCATAGAAATGTACTCTTCCCTGCATTGCCACTACCGGGACTCCTTCTACATATCCGAAAAGAAATCTTCCCTGATGTCCTGCAACTGTGGAAACTGGGAATCCTTCAATCTCAGAATACTCAATCGACTCCTCCACCTGCATTTCTTTTGCATAATCACCAAGACCTGATCCGAGAATCAGAGCCACCTCCGGTTGAAATTTCACTTTACTTTTTACTGCATTGCTGCAATTTAACAATTTTTCATAAATCTGATTCATACTTCTACCTCTCTATCAGTTCCGATACGACTGCATTCATTTTCTGGTACTGTTCACTGTCTATATAGAACTTACTTCCTTTTCTCGTGATCCATCCATTCTCCTCGAATTTCTTTACCGCCCTGTTGATCGTCTTCACACAGAGCCCGGAAGATTCCGAAAGTTCCTGACGGGTACTGTCCACATACAAAATGCCATTTTTTGCATATTTTGTATAAGTTTCCACAAGATAGAATGCCAGCCGGTCTGCTCCTTGTAAAAATAAAAATGCCCGACTGTTCTTGCCCTGTTCAAACAGGTAATGTCCCATGATCTTCGCTTCCAGCTTCAGAGCACGGATATCGGAATTCAGCCAGCGGGCATATTTTTCTTTTGCTATTTTTACGATAGTGCAAGGGGTAACCGTCTCAAGTGTTGTACAATAACGGTCTAGATCCATGATAACCTCCATCCCGCCCATCGCATAGACTCCCTCAAATCTCATAAAGTCATAAGTGATCCCATAGATTCGGTAATCTGTCGCCTTGATCATTCCACGACCAATGATATAGATGGTATCAACCGGCGTGTTCTCTTTGACAAAGACCACGCCGGCATCCAGTTCTACAATCTGAAAAGAATCCATCAGCCACACCGGTGCACTGTAAAAATACTCTTCAAACCGCTCCCGTTTCTTTTTGTCAATCTCATTCAGAAACGGAAGCACCTGATATAAATATTTGCATTCCATATGCTTATTTGATCAGCTCTACCTTTACGATCTCTGCCGGAACACCTGTTGCATCTTCTGCAACAGTATCATTTTCTACTTTGATAGATCCATCTTTTAATTTTCCATACAGTTCATCGTATTTTTCCTGTGTAAATTTTGTAAATTTAGAAGTTTCCATTGGAAGCTGAATTCCGTCATCTTTTGCACTTAAGTTCAGAATTGTTCCGCCTGCAAAGTTTCCATCATAGTAGCTTGCAACTGCATCATATACAGAATCTCCAAGATTCTTCATAGCAGAAGTGATTACTGTATCAGACTCTACTGACTGGTCTACATCGACACCGATTACTACTTTTCCTGCTGTCTCTGCTGCTTTCATAACAGAGTTACCAACTCCACCGCCACATGCGAAGATACATTCTGTTCCTTCATTGTACCATGCTGCTGCTTTTGCATTGTTTTCCGGAGAAGCATCAAAGTTTCCTACATAAGTGTATTTCACTGAAACATCACCTGCTGCAAGACCTAAATCTTTTGCTGCTGCATCTGCTCCCTGAACAAATCCATATCCGTAACGGATAACTGCCGGCACTGCGATTCCACCCATAAATCCAAGATTTCTGTAACCTTCTGTTACTGCTGCATAACCTGCAAGATATCCTGCCTGCTCTTCTGCATAGAAAATAGAAAGTACATTGTCTTCGAGTTTTGCTTCCCCATCTTTTACCGGCTGTGCATCGATGATGATGAAAGATACATCCGGGTATTTTGTCTGTGCTTCGTATACAGGCACCTCAAAGAGGAATCCTGGTGTTGCAACCACTTTTGCTCCACCTTTAACAGCAAGATCGATCGCATTTAAACATGCCTCATCAGATTTTTCTGCCGGTTTGTAATATTTGTAAGTGATATCATGCTCTTTCGCATATTTTTCCAGACCTTCCCATGATCCCTGGTTGAAAGATTTATCATCGATTGTTCCTACGTCTGTGATCAGCGCCAGCTCATAACCTCCCTTGGAATCTTTCTTGTCACCGTCCTTTGCAGTATCCTCTGCACCCGGTTTTTTTACTGCACATGCAGCCATGCTCATAACCATGACTCCTGCTAAGATCAGACTTAAAATTTTCTTTTTCATAATAAGTTCTCCTTTTCTTTTTTAATATTCATTCGTCTTATGACCTTGAATCAATTTTACCGCGGAACTTGTTCCGATTCTATCGCAACCTTCCTGAAGAAATGCTTCCAGATCTTCTACCGTCTTCACTCCTCCGGCTGCTTTCATCTTCACATGCTCACCAATATTTTCTTTGAACAGACGAATATCCGAAATAGTCGCTCCTGCTGTTCCAAATCCAGTAGAAGTTTTGATGTAATCTGCACCTGCCGCTGTTACTGCTTTACACATTGCAATTTTCTCTTCTTCTGTCAGATAGCATGTTTCGATGATCACTTTTAAGATCTTATCTCCAACAACTTCCTTCAATGCCGCAATTTCTTTTTCTACCGCCGCATAATCACCATTTTTCACATCTGAAATATTGATGACCATGTCGATCTCAGACGCACCGTCCTCCAGCGCTTTCTTTGTCTCTGCGATCTTCGCCTCTGTCACACTGTAACCGAGTGGAAAACCTACGACCGTACAGATATTGATCTGTTCTCCGTATGCCTCCTTCACTCTCTGAATGTAGCATGGCGGAATGCATACCGAAGCAGTCTGATATTCCACTGCCTCATCGCACAGTTTCTTAATGTCTTCCCATGTGGCAAATGCTTTCAGCTGTGTGTGATCCACATGTCTCATGATTTCCTTTTCTGTCATCACGTTCTCCTTTCTTAATTTTTTTATACACATTGCTATGCAAGGCGTTCTACCTGATCCTTGGTTACTCTCGCATATACAAGCGGAGTCTCGTTTGCTTTCTCATCTTCAATCGTCACAGCTGCCTGATATCTCAGTTCTGCTGCTGCAAATAATTCTTCCTTATCTGCATAGAAGACTGCCATAGGCTCTCCTGCCTCCACGTAATCTCCAACTTTTTTCTTTAAGATGATTCCTGCTGCAAAATCAATCTGGCTGTCTTTTGTCTCACGGCCTGCCCCCAACATAGCAGAGGCAATCCCACAGCTTTCTGTATCCATAAATGTAATGTATCCGCTTTTCTTTGCGAGTACTTCATGTTGATATGCCGCTTTTTCAAACTTATCTGTATCAAAGATCACAGAGCTGTCTCCACCTTGTGCTTCCACCATTGCTGCAAGTCTTTTTAACGCCTCACCATTTGCGATTACTTCCCGCACAAGTGATCTGCATTCTTCCAGCGTTCCTTTTCCTGCAAGGAAAAGCATGTTCGATGCAAGATGTACACAGACTTCTGTCAGATCCTCCGGACCATTTCCTTTTAATGTCTCTACCGCCTCAATCACTTCCAAACTATTTCCGATATTATGTCCAAGTGGAATGTCCATATCTGTGATCAGTGCCACAGTCTTTCTTCCGGCATTCTCTCCGATCGCTACCATTTCTTTTGCAAGTGCGATAGAATCATCGATACTCTTCATAAATGCACCACTTCCAGTTTTTACATCAAGAAGGATACAGTCATTTCCTGCTGCAAGTTTCTTACTCATGATCGATACCGCAATCAGTGGAATACTGTCCACTGTCGCTGTTACATCCCGGAGCGCGTACAGTTTTTTATCTGCCGGAGCGAGATTTCCTGACTGTCCGATCACACTCAATCCGGTCTGATTCACTACGTTGAAAAAGTCTTCTCTGGAAAGAGATGTATGAAGTCCCGGAATGGATTCCAGTTTATCCACTGTTCCACCTGTATGTCCAAGTCCTCTTCCGGACATTTTTGCAACCTTCACACCGCAAGCCGCAACAATCGGAGCAATAATCATAGTTGTCTTGTCCCCGACACCTCCCGTGGAATGCTTATCCACTTTCACGCCCTCGATTCCGGATAAATCTACCATCTCTCCAGAATGCGCCACAGCCTGTGTCATCGCAAGTGTCTCTTCCTCGGTCATTCCTTTGAAATAAACCGCCATCAAAAACGCTGACATCTGATAATCCGGAATTTCTCCTGCTACATACTCACGGATCATATACTGAATCTCCTGCTCTGTCAGTGCTTCACCATTTCTTTTCTTCATGATCAGATCATACATTCTCATGGTGTCTGCCACTCCTTTCTATTATCTGCTTCCCTTATCGTATGGGATTCCCTCTGCTCTTGGAGCCTGAGAGTTCTTAGATGAAAACGCTAATACGATCAATGTCGCAATGTACGGAATCATCTTATATAATTCGTTTGGAATTGGCAACGATTTCAAAAATGGAATTGCAGAGTATGCACTTGCCAATGTCTTCATGATTCCAAAGAAAAATGCTGCCATTAAAATTTTGTTACTTCTCCACTGTCCAAAAATCAACACTGCAATTGCAAGGAAACCATATCCGGCAACACTTGCATTAAAGTTTGTAGAAGTCGGAATAACAAAGATCAACCCACCGATTCCAGCCAGTACACCAGAGATGATAACCCCGGCATAACGAATCTTCGCCACATTTACACCGACAGAATCTGCTGCTCCCGGATGCTCTCCACAGGCGCGGAGACGAAGACCGAATCTTGTATTTTTAATCACATAAGCTGCCACAAGAAAGATTCCGATTCCGATGTATGTTGTAATATAACAATTCTGGAAAAACATATCCCCGATCACCGGAATATCTCCAAGTACCGGAACTTTATCAATGTGAAATGTATCTGTAAACTGTATCTGCTGTACCCCCTGAATCATACGCGCTGTAAAAATCGCAAATGCCGGAGCAAATAAGTTTAATGCAGTACCACTGATCGTCTGGTCTGCTTTCATATTAATAGAAGCAAACGCATGAAGCAGGGAAAACAATCCTCCGGCAACTGCTACGATCAAGATTGCCAGCAATAATAATTTCTGTCCACTCATTCTGTCCTGGAAAATATTGATGAAGAAAATTCCAACAAAAGCTCCCATGACCATAATACCTTCCATTGCGATGTTGATGACACCGCTTCGCTCAGAATACATTGCCCCGATTGCTACAATAAGAAGCGGGATCGCAAAATACATCGTCTGTTGAATAACAAAATATACTACACTCATTATTTGCCCTCCTTCTTATTCTTTTTCGCAGATTTTCTCATGCGAATCTTGTAGATCAGATTTTTAAATAACAGCGACAGTGCTCCACAGTAAATAATCGCAGAAATAATAATATCGATAACCTCCGGCGCAAAATCAAATAGCTGCATGTTGTAACCGCCAACTGTGATATGTCCGATAAACAGTCCCGCAAATAAGATTCCAATTGGATTGGAAAGTCCGAGCAGTGCAACCGAAATTCCGGAAAATCCTTCCGGTGCGATTACATCAAGTACCTGCATGTATTTTCCGGAATCTGCCAAGTATAACAATGCTCCGCCAAGCCCTGCGAGCGCACCTGCGATCACCATTGAAAGAACAATACTCTTTTTTGCATTGATTCCGGCATACTTACTTGCGTTCGGATTTTTTCCGCACGCTTTCAATTCATAACCAAATGTCGTCTTATTCAAAATAATATAAATCAGAATCACACATAAAATTGCGATCAGAATACCGATATTGATATTGGTACCCGGGAACAATTTGTCTAACCCTGCTTTCGGAAGGTTTGCCCCGTCTGCAACGGCCATAGTCTGGTTCTTTACCTGATCGTATACTGTTCTCTGAATCATCATATTTACAAGATACATTCCGATATAGTTCATCATAATTGAGGAGATTACCTCATTTACATTGAAAAATGCTTTCAACAAGCCCGGTACCAATCCCCAGATTGCTCCGGCAAGGATTGCTGCAAGAAGCGCTGCAAGACAATGCAGTCCCGGTGGAAGAAATGTAAACTTCACGCCGACAAATACTGCTGCAAAAGCTCCTGCGGTAAACTGTCCGGATGCTCCAATGTTAAAAAGTCCTGTCTTAAATGCAAATCCGACAGAAAGCCCTGTCATAATGATCGGGGTTGCCAGATAAAGCATCTGCCCAATTCCCTGGATTCCGTCTGTAAATCCTCCCTGAAGGATCATCATAAATCCATAATATGCCTGCTGCGGATTGCTGGACAGCAGAATAATAAATCCAAATAATAATCCACAGACAATCGCCAGAATGGAAGAACTAAAATTGACGATTCCGTCTCCGCGCCAGATATTTTTCCATTTATTTTTCATTCTTCACACTCCTTTTCGCACCCGCCATATAAAGACCAAGTTCCTCTACCGTAATTTCCTTTGGATTGACATCTGCAACAATCTCACCTTCATACATTACGATGATACGGTCGCTGATATCCATTACTTCATCCAATTCCAGTGACACTAACAGCACTGCTTTTCCTTCATTTCTCTGCTCCACAAGCTGTTTGTGAATATATTCAATCGCACCAACATCCAGACCACGTACCGGCTGCACTGCAATAACGATCTCTGGATCTCTGTCAAGCTCTCTTGCGATGATTGCTTTCTGCTGATTTCCTCCAGACATTCCCCGGACAATGCTGTCTTCTCCCTGACCGGAACGGATATCAAATTTCTCGATCAGTCCTTTTGCATATTTCCGAATTGCATCAAATTTTAAAAAACCATGTTTCTGAAACCGTTCCGTGTAGTAACTCTGCAATACAAGGTTTTCCTGAAGCGAAAAGTCAAGCACCAGACCATCTTTATGTCTGTCTTCCGGAATATGAGCCATTCCATCCAGACACTTACGCCGGATGCTCTCTTTTGTAATGTCTTTTCCGTTTAAAATAATCTGTCCTTTTTCAATCGGAGTCAATCCTGTAATTCCATATACTAACTCGGATTGTCCATTTCCATCAATCCCCGCAACACAGAGAATCTCTCCCTTACGCACCGCAAAAGACACATCTTTTACTGCATGCTGCCCTTCATGCTTGGAGGCAATGGTCAGATTCTTTACTTCCAATACCGGCTCTCCCGGCGTTTTCTCCGGCTTGTCCACATGGAAATTAACTTTTCGTCCTACCATCATCTCTGACATTGCTTCCTTTGAAGTCTCTGCCACATCGATCGTGCCGATATATTTCCCTTTTCTTAGTACACTGCACCGGTTTGCCACTTCCTTGATCTCATTCAGCTTATGCGTAATGAATATAATGGATTTTCCTTCTGCCACAAGCTGTTTCATCACTTTCATCAGCTCATGGATCTCCTGCGGTGTCAATACCGCTGTCGGCTCATCGAAGATCAAAATATCATTATCACAGTAAAGCATCTTTAAAATCTCCACTCTCTGCTGCATTCCAACTGTAATGTCAGAGATATAGGCATCTGGATCGATCTTAAATTTATACTTTTCACTAAGCTCCATCACTTTTTTTCTTGCGGCATCCATCTTTAATGTGCCAAATTTTGTAGTCTCTCTTCCAAGGACAATACTTTCAAGGACTGTAAAATTGTGCACCAATTTAAAATGCTGATGTACCATTCCGATTCCAAGATCGTTGGCATCATTTGGGTTATTGATCTTAACTGCCTTCCCATTGATCTTGATTTCTCCCTCTTCCGGCTGGTACAGGCCGAAAAGAACGCTCATCAGTGTGGATTTTCCTGCCCCGTTCTCACCTAACAGTGCATGGATTTCTCCCTTTTTCACTTGCAGGGTGATATCGTCATTCGCTTTAAAATTCCCGAACTGTTTGGTGATATGGTTCATCTCGATTACATACTCCACGCTCCTACCTCCGTTTCTTTTTCCTTTCTCCTACTGTTTCCCTGTTACTATTTTATAATAAGTTCCTTCATGCTCGTTCCGTCTGTATTATTTTCCACATGAAGAAGATCCAATACTGTTGCAGCAATGTCCGCAAATGTCTCTCTTGTCCCAAGATTTACATTTTCTTTGATATCTTCCCCGCAGATCAAAAGCGGTGTATGCTCTCTGGAGTGGTCTGTTCCTCTAAATCCCGGATCACATCCATGGTCTGCTGTGATCATCAGAATATCCTCCGGTCTCATGCGCTCCAGGAATGTTTTTAACTGTCTGTCAAAAACTGTTGCAGCATTTGCATATCCCTCAATATCATTGCGGTGGCCATACATCATATCAAAATCAACAAGATTTACAAAACAGAGTCCTTTAAAGTCCTTCTCCTGCATCTCAAGTGTCTTCTCCATGCCGTCCACATTATTCTGGATTCTCTGTGTGTGTGCAATCCCCTTGCCTGCGAAAATATCATAAATTTTTCCGATTCCGTAAGTATCATATCCTGCCTCTAAGATTGCATCAAGCATCGTATCTCTCGGCGGAAGAAGTGAAAAATCATGACGGTTTGCAGTTCGCTGAAAGTTCGGCGCTTCTCCGATAAACGGACGTGCGATCACACGCCCTACCCCATGCTCACCACATAAGATTTCCCTCGCGATCTCACAGTATCTATAAAGTTCCTCTACAGGAACAATCTCTTCATGCGCAGCAATCTGGAATACACTATCTGCGGATGTGTAAACAATCAAAGCTCCTGTTTTCATATGCTCCTCGCCATAATCCCGAATGACATCGGTTCCTGAATATGGCAAATTGCAAAGCACTTCTCTTCCGGTTGCCTCCCGGAACTTCTCTAAAATCTCTTCTGGAAATCCATTCGGATATACCGGAAGTGGTTTTGGAGATACAACTCCGGCAATCTCCCAGTGTCCGATCGTCGTATCTTTTCCCCGAGAGCGCTCTTTCATCCTTCCATACGCTCCAGCAGGACTCTCTTCCTTTTTCATCCAGTCCACACCATCAATGTTAAACAAGCCTAGTTTCTTCATATTCGGTGTATCATAGGCTTTGGAAGCTGTAATCGTCTTTAATGTATTGCTTCCTTCATCCCCGAAATCTGCTGCATCCGGAAGTGCTCCGATCCCATAACTATCCAGTACGATTAAAAAAATTCTCCTATTTTCCATTCTTTTTCCGTCCTTATTTGTTGATATTTAATAACTCTTTTTGTATCATATCGAAATAATATTAGCTCGAAAAGGACTAAAGTCCTTTTTCGTTCTACTTATTTTAAGTTTGTCATTTTTTCGCTAATTTGTCTACTGTTTTTTGTAAAAAAATCATAAGTTTTTCCAACTGCTTTTTCGTTATTCTGCATAGAACTTTTGTTTTCTTCCATGAGAATCCGTCCGAAATAAATATTTTACATTTATTTGTGGAAATCTAACGATATCTGTTATATAATTTACTATTGTATACAAGATATTCATTTAGTCTCTGCAGCGTAATTCTATAAAGGATAGATTGCGGCAGATCTGTTTGAATACACCTATTTCAAACAGATACGATAGCTTATAATACAGATCACATAGTTTTGTAGGAGGAATACTGTGAAAGAAAGTAGAGGACAGCCAACAAATGGCGTACTTTAATAAGCTGTCTTATGGCAGCCTTTGAAAAATTATTATTTTGAAAAGCTAGGAAGCTAATTGTGATTCGGAAAGAATTCCTTCTCTGATGAGCAGTTTCTTAGCCTGTTTGATAGCCTTTTCCTTTTGCTTTTCTTTCAAAGGTTCAGGTATATCAATCTTGTATAAATCGGTCGGATTCCACGCTTCACCAGTGGACAGCATCTGATAGATAGCAGTGAGAATCATCCGGGCGATGGCAATAATGGCTCGTTTTTTACCACGGCGCTTCATAATACGTTCATATTTCTGTTTATAGTAAGGAGACTTGTCGGATTTCACGGCTGCATGAGCGACTTGCACCAATGCAGGTTTGAGGTAGACACCGGCACGTGTTATCCTGACAGATTTCTTCTTACCAGCAGATTCATTGTTGCCGGGAGTCAGTCCTGCCCAACAACAGAGGCGTTTGGAATTAGAAAACGGAGTCATATCGGTACCAATCTCGGAGATAACAGTAATTGCACTGTTACGGTCAACACCCGGAATGGTACACAGTAACTGGACAGCATTTTCATAAGGGGCAATCAAAGAATCAAGCATAGTGTCTATATCATTGATTGTAGATGTGATATAATCCAGATGTGCGCGGACGAGGCGCATACGGTATTTTTGGGAATCGGTCATCTGATACCCTTCGATGGATTCAATGACACTGTCAGACTTTTTCTTTAGGGAACGGAGAAGTCTGGAAGCTATTTCTTCGTGGTTGATGGAATTGTCGGATCGTTCGATCAGGTAGTCAATAACAGATGTAGCTGATTTCCCAAAGATATCGGAAACAACCGAATCTAATGCGACATTACAGACAGTAAGCGCATTCTGATATCTGTTCTTTTCGCTGGTACGGCAGGAAGTCAACTTGTAACGATATCTTGTGAATTCACGCAAGATACGGATTGGTTTACAAGGGATATAGCTCCCAGGAACCAGACCTAATCGAAACAAATCCCCAATCCATTTGGAATCTTTTGTATCATCCTTGTTACCTTTGACTGCTTTTACCCATTTGGGGTTGGCAATAGTGACGTTGATATCGTCTTCCAAGAGATTGAATACAGGAACCCAGTATTTACCGGTAGATTCCATACAGACATCCCGACATTGGTTTTCAATCAGCCAATTTTTGAATTGCAGGATCGAATTGTTGAAGGTGGAGAAACGTTTCTTTTGGTAAGAAGGTTCTACTCCGGAAATGGTTTTAATGATTGTGGCAACGAGAAAAGATTTGTGAACATCGACGCCACAGCAGGTTTGATAAACAACTTTCATGGTCAAAACTCCTTTCAAAGTGAGATAAAGAAGCCATTGACTGCTCCACCACACATTTAACAGAGAAGTTAAAACAATTCTTACTGTACGGTCTAAAAGAGCCACTTATTTGTGCTTGAAAGATGGAACTCACACTGATTATTATGCTGTCTAAAACCGAAGAAAGTCTTTACGACTCACCTCCCCGTGCTTTGTAGTATAACTTCTTTAACAATTATTTTATCAGTAACGTGGGGGATTAAAAGACTTTCATTACTATTTGTGCCGCCGACTTGGCGGCGGAATGGAGATTATTATGAAAGATACAAAGATTTCAGATTCTGTTATTTACATTGGTGCAGATGATAAAACATTAGACCTTTTTGAAAGTCAGTATGTCATTCCGAATGGTGTTTCATACAATTCTTATCTGATTTTGGATGAGAAAGTTACCGTTATGGATACTGTGGATGCCCGCGCGACAGACGAATGGCTTCAAAATCTTGACACCGCCCTCGATGGAAAAAAAGTAGATTACCTTGTTGTTTCCCACATGGAACCGGACCATGCAGCCAACGTTGCAACTCTGATTGAAAAATTCCCAGAACTCCAGGTAATCGGGAATGCAAAGACCTTCAATATGATCGCTCAATTTTTTGATTTAGACCTCTCTGGTCGTTCCATTATTGTGAAAGAAGGAGACACTATTTCTCTTGGTACCCACACATTACAATTTTTTATGGCACCGATGGTTCACTGGCCAGAAGTCATGGTTACTTATGAGCAGAGTGAGAAAATTCTCTTCTCCGCAGATGGATTTGGAAAATTTGGGGCTCTGGACACAGAGGAAGACTGGGCTGAAGAAGCAAGACGCTATTATCTGAATATTGTCGGAAAATATGGCATGCAGGTACAGGCGCTCTTAAAGAAAGCTTCTGCACTTGACATTCAGATGATCTGCCCGCTTCACGGACCGATCTTAAAAGAAAACTTAGGATATTACATTGAAAAGTATAACACTTGGAGTAGCTATGAGCCTGAGGAGGATGGTGTTTTGATTGCCTATGCTTCCATCCATGGCAATACAAGAAAAGCAGCTGAATTATTAAAAAAAGATCTGGAAGAAAAAGGTGCGAAAAATGTTGTCCTGACTGATCTTTCTCGTGATGATATGTCCAAAGCACTGGCAGATGCATTCCGTTTCACTAAACTTGTTGTCGCATGTGCGACTTATGATGGTGGACTGTTCCCATGTATGGAGGATTTCTTACATCACCTCAAGGCAAAGAACTACCAGAAACGTACTGTTGCTCTGATTGAAAATGGTTCTTGGGCTCCAATGGCCGCAAAACAGATGAAAGCATTCTTTGAGACATTGAAAAATATCTCCATCTGTGAGAATGTTATTACTGTAAAATCAACTGTAAAACCCGAAACAGAGGTTGCTCTTGCATCACTTGCGGATACCTTGCTTGCATAAATCCAATTTTTACTTTTATAAAAATGCGTCATGAAATGATTCCCTTATCATTTCATGACGCATTTTTTATGCACTATGTTTTTCTTTCTTTTCCTCGAGATGAAGCCAATCCACTCTCCACATATAGATGATCACACCCAGTGCAGCCGCACTCCATGAGACCGGATATCCCCACAGAACCGTGGAAAGCTTCGGAATGATCGAAGTCATAATTCCTACCCAAAGCATTCGGATTCCTACCATACTTCCCACCATCAGAAGCATTGCGGCCATAGACCGCCCGGCACCTCTCAAAACTCCTGTATACACCTGTGCGATTGCAAGTAAAAAGTAAAATGGCATCACCGTCTTCAACATCAGATGCCCGTTTGCATTTACCTGCGGATCTGAAGAGAATATCGTTAAAAGCTGTTTCCCAAATATCAGTAAAATCGAACATGCTAAAATAGAGTAAATCTCACTGATCAATAGCGTTCGATGCTGACCTTTCTTTACCCGATCGAACTTCCCTGCTCCGATATTCTGTCCTGTAAATGTCATTGCAGCCATACCAAAACTCATGATCGGCAAAATCACGAACCCGTCAATCTTCATATAAGAGCTTGTTCCCGCCATCGCATTTGCTCCAAAACTATTAATATTGGACTGTACGATCACATTGGAAAAAGAAATGATTGCCGACTGTAGTCCACTTGGAATCCCCATTGCCAGGATTCTCTTCATCATTCTCACATCTATCCGAAGTTTCCGAAAATACATACGGTAAATATCATCATCCCTGCACAAGGTCCAGACAACAAGTACTGCCGAAATAATCTGTGAAATAACTGTGGCAATCGCTGTCCCTTTTACGCCCATCCTTAAGACTACAACAAACAAAATATCCAGCAAAATATTGACCGCTGACGTAATGCAGAGATAATAGAGTGGACGCTTAGAATCTCCGACACCTCTTAAAATCCCTGCCCCCATGTTGTATGTAATATTAAAAAGAGAACCCATAAAATAAATTCTAAGATAAATTACGGATTGTTCCATTACTTCCGGAGGAGTTCCCATCGCCTTTAGAATCTGCGGCGATAAAAATACTCCGATAAATGTCAGGAGAATCCCTCCGATAATGCTGAGCATCATCGATGTGTGAACTGCCCATTGCATTTTTTCTTCATCTTTTGCCCCATAATATTGTGCAATGATCACACCTGCTCCCGTAGATATGCCAATAAATAACCCAATGATCAAATTGATCAAGGAATTGCTTGATCCTACCGCTGCCAGCGCTTCTTTCCCAATAAAGTTTCCCGCAATGACGGAATCTGCTGTATTATACAGTTGCTGGAACAAGTTTCCAATTAAAAGCGGAATCGAAAATAGCATAATACTTTTAATAATACTTCCTTCTGTCATCGTTATTTTTTTCTCTCTTTTTCTCTTCTCCATACTTTCACCTTTACTATTGTTTATGTTTATTCTCAAAAGCTGCTCGCTCAAAGAAAGAAACCAGCAAACTGCCGGTTTCCTCTTAAATTTTGTAAAATTCTTTTTATGTATTCTTTTTCACTTCTACTTTGAATGGAACTGTTCTATCTATCCCATTACTCCTTTATACAGCAATATTATTCTTCTTGCTGTTCTTTATACAAAGCTGCCAGATATTCTACAATTTTTTCTTTTCCCAGAAGACTGCTGTTCATAAGAATCTGATGAGACTGAATGCTGCCCCATTCCTTTCCGGAATAGGTTTCATAGTAATACTTTCTCTCTCGATCAATTTTCTTCATCTTTTCCGCTGCTTTTCTTTCTGATAAATGATACTTGTCCATGACACGGTTTTTCCGGTCTTCTTTGGAAGCACAAATAAATACATTAATACATCCCGGATAATCTTTTAACACATAATCTGCACATCTTCCAACAATCACACAGGATCCCTTCTGTGCAAGCTTCTTGATAATCGCAGACTGTACCGCATAGAGATCTCTTCCAACAGGTGCATAAAACTCAGCGTTTGCCATAAAATCGTTATATCCGCCCATTGCCAGATTGTAGTTCGATACAATACTCATCAATTTTTTCTCGTCTTCCAGTTCCGCCTGCTCTTCTGTAATATGGAGCTCTTCTGCCGCCATTTTCACAAGATTTCTGTCATAAAATGGAATTCCTAGTTTCTTTGCAAGCAGTTCTCCAATCTCATGACCTCCGCTTCCAAACTGTCTGCCAATTGTAATAATCGTGTTCTTCGTCATAAAAATCACCGCCTTTTAATGACTGATTAATTATCTGATTCTTGTATCCATTATACTATATTTGTTGTATTTTTTCCATGTATTTTTTATTTTTTGTCTATTTCTAATGCTATAATCTAAATCTTTTGTTTCATTCAAACATCAGCATATAAAAGACCCCTTATCGATACTTCAATAAGGGGTTTAAGCGTGGGCGAGAAGATTCGAACTCCCGACCTTTTGGTCCGTAGCCAAACGCTCTATCCAGCTGAGCTACGCCCACACAACTGTTACTATCTTCACAGCAAAAATTATTATATATGACTTTATTCTATTTGTCAAGCCTCAAAAAATATTTTTTTATTTTTGCCTCAACTGGCTTGGTCGAATTTCGATTATCTGGTCTTTGAAGCAAAGCCACACGAGTGTTAATATAGGATTACTTCAAAAGGAAGGTGTAAAAATATGACAAAAAAAATTGCTGTAATTAATGATCTGTCCGGTTTTGGCCGCTGCTCTCTTACTGCTGCTATCTCCGTCATCGCCGCCATGGGCGTACAGCCTTGTCCGCTCCCCACTGCGATTTTAACAGCACAAACCGGTTATCCAAGCTACTACTGTGATGATTATACGGGAAAAATGGAACATTTTCGCAGTGAATGGGCAAAGATGGGGCAATCCTTCGACGGAATCTACACCGGATTCGTGGCAAGCGAAGAACAGATCACACAGATATTTCATTTTATAGAAACTTTTGACACGGAAAATACTTTTCTTCTCGTAGACCCGGTCATGGGCGATGACGGACGGACTTATCGGATGTTCACGCCAAAGCTTCTGGAACAAATGAAGAATCTTGCGCTTCGCGCCGATATTATCACTCCGAATTTAACAGAACTTGCTCTGCTTTCCGACATTTCTTATGAGCAGCTTGCGGGAATTGAAGATCATGAACTTCTTGCGTCCTCCATTATTCATGCCGGAAGAGAACTTTGTCAAAAAGGTCCAAAACATGTCATTGTGACAGGGATACAATTTACTGACAAAGAAGGCCGGCGACAGATGGGCAATCTCTATATCTCCGCCACAGACCATAAGCTTCTGTCTTTCCCTTATGTTGGCGGAAGCTATTCCGGAACCGGAGATCTCTTTGCCTCCTGCCTTGCAGCCGGCATTGCCCGGGGCGATGATATCCCGTCAATCATCGAAACTGCCGGAACATTTCTGGAAGCAGCGCTGATCGACACGGTCAAGGAAAAGATTCCAAGAAATGACGGTATTAATTACGAACAATATTTATCCATGCTGCTTCCGAAACAGGAAGCTTTTACAGGAAATTCCTGTAACCTGTAAATAGAAAGGAGACGATCAATTATGAAAGCAACTCATACTACAACCAATTCCGCGGCTAGAATGACTCTCACCGGACTGTTTGCGGCTATGATCACATTGATGACCGCTTACATCTGTCACATTCCGTATGGAGCAAATGGCGGATACATTCATTTTGGCGATGCGCTCATCTACATTGCCGCAGTGCTTCTTCCAAGACCTTACGCACTTGCCGCGGCAGCCATCGGAGGCGGACTTGCAGATCTTCTCACCGCACCGATGTGGGCGCCTGCTACGATCATCATTAAAATGCTGATCACACTTCCATTTACAAGTCAGAATACAAAAATTCTGAACACGCGAAATATCATTGCTCCGTTTTTAGCGCTCGCTATTTCTGCCACTGGGTATTATCTTGCAGAAGGAATTCTGTTTGGGTCCTTTCTCTCGCCGCTGGCTTCCATTTCCGGCAGCGTCATCCAATCCGGCGGAAGCGCGGTTCTTTTCTTCCTCCTTGCCGGAGCACTGGAAAAAACACATTTAAAAACCAAATACGCACTTTAGACAACCGATGAGCATTCCAAAAAAAACAATGAAAGGATGATGGAAAATGGCTGATATTTTATACACTTACAAAAATCAGGTTTACGCTAATATTACAAACCGCTGCAATTGCAGCTGCACCTTCTGTATCCGAAGCCACCAGGACAGCGTCGGTGATGCCGAGACGCTCTGGCACAAAGAAGATCCTTCCGCAGAAGAAATCAAAGCCGCTATGGATGCCTTTGACTTCACCGGATATGACGAGCTTGTATATTGCGGCTATGGAGAACCAACCTGCCGGCTGGATGTTCTTCTTGAAACAGCAAAGTATGCCAGAGAAAACTACGGTGTCTCTATCCGCATCAACACCAATGGTCTTGGCTGTCTGGAGCACGGACGGGATATTATCCCGGATCTTGTCGGAATTGTCGACGCCTTATCCATCAGCTTGAACGCCCCTTCCGAAACAGAATACAATAAAGTAACAAGACCCCGCTTTTCGAATGCGTTCCCTTCCATGCTTAAATTTGCCAAAGAAGCGCACAAGGTAATCCCTTCTGTACAGCTCTCCATTGTGGATGTGCTTCCCAAAGCTCAGATTGCAGCCTGCAAAGAGCTCGCCGCTTCTCTTGGCGTACCTTTGAAGATTCGAAAATACAGCTGATATCTTAGTTCTTCTGATATTCCTTCGGAGTACATTTCATATATCGTTTAAAAATCTGTCCGAAATATGCCGGACTTGTGAACCCTACCATTCCGGCAGTCTTCGTGACACTTTCGCCTTCCTTTAAAAGAGGAAGGCTTTTTTGTATCCGAAGAAACATCAAATACTCGAAAATCGTCATATTCATATGCTTTTTAAAGAAACGGCAGCATTCACTCTTACAGATATTTACGTGTTCAGCAATATCATCCAGACTGCTCTCCTGATTATAATGCTGTTCCATATATGCCACCATTTCCCTTAATCGGGAAAGCTGTCCCCCGCACATCTGCCCCTGCTCCGGCTGTCTCGTTACATAGCGGTAAAGCTTCTGCCAGATCTGCATCAGCAAAAGATGGATCTCCAACTCATAATCCGCCGGACGCCTCTCCCAAATCTCATAAATGTCCTGCATC